>Ga0209633_10000599_pt1 | contig 40993 bp, 36 predicted proteins | sample Cruoilmetagenom1_FD_187290 | JGI IMG/M metagenome (GOLD analysis project Ga0209633, IMG submission 187290) | Oil polluted marine microbial communities from Coal Oil Point, Santa Barbara, California, USA - Sample 1 (SPAdes) (version 2) | ecosystem: Environmental > Aquatic > Marine > Oil seeps ...
CATTTTGAATGACCAATACCCCTTGACTTCCTCTACCCCTTACAGGTTTTATAACAACCGGAAATTTGATGTCATTTTCTAGATATTCATCTGATGATAAAAGATAAGATAAAGGAATCGGAAGCCCTTTTTCTTTTAATACATTATTTGTATAAAACTTATCATCAAAAATTTCAACCTTCTTAGGTTTTTGACCAACAATTAAAAGACTCTTATCCTTGAATTTTAAAATAGGATGTTTGGCATATAAAACCGTATTTAACCAAAAAAGGTTCGCGCCGTTTTTAATTGCCGTTTTTATTCCGTCTTCAGAATCAGGAAATACCCAATCAAAATCATTTTTAATTTTTGGAGAACCTACTGGCGTTATTAATTGAATATTATTTTGCTGAATTGCCAAAGCAATATCTGCACCACTATCAGAGTAACCTCCTTCTTTCATCGGCTTAACAACGCCATCAGTTTTTGGAGGTGGTTTTGATTGGTAAAGTATTGCAACTTTTAACTCTTTCATCTTTTCTCAACTTAAAAAATAAACTAAGTAAAGTTAATTATTTTGAATAAAAAGACCAATAGCTTTAAATTGTATAAATTAAATTATTGATAGATTTCAGGATTAGGATAAAAAGCTGCGATCGCAAACCAATAACTTACAACCGATCTTGATACTTTTATAACTTCATTTTTTCTTGGACCATCAATTGCTTTCCCAAAAATTGACCATTTATTTCCTTCATTATCCTTAAAAAACACTTCAGAATTATTGAAACCATATTCAAAATCTAAATCTAAGAGTTCATCGGAAAGTTCAAATGCATTAATGAGGTTTTCATTCCCTACAATAAGATATTTTTTCTTATTAAACTCATCTATAAACACTTTCCCATTCTCAAAATCAGAAAACTGATAGACTTTAGATTTATCACCATCTAAAATAGCATAGATTCTATCTTTATTAGGCAATGCATCATTTGAAGGAATGGCAGTAAAAAGAAAGAAATTTTGATTAGTTCTATAATCGCCATAAGGATAATTGCCATAGGTTCTGTTAAAACCCGTATCTGTACTTAAAACTTTAGTGTTGGGATATAGTTTTTTCCAGGTTCCCCAATTGGTTTCAACGACACTTACCAATATCGGTTTATTACTTATTAAAGTACCATTTACACATTGTAACCTCAATTGTGACCAATTACTATCTGTGTTTCTATCATATAAAATTAAATTGGTATTATACAATAAACCAGAGACTCCAAAAGAAGATTTTGTTCCATTTGCCTTACTTTCCCAACCAAATGCAGTTCCTGTTAATGGGCAATAATTAATAGTTATAAAATCTTCATTAATTTTATCATTAACTACTTCATGCCAATCTAATATTACATGAGGATATGCCTTTGCTTCACTACCATTTACAGTTCCAATAACCAAATCACTGTCATTTAAAAAAGCGGGATTAGTTTGACTTATATCAATAAATTTTGGATTGTCTATAGATGGAATACCATCTTTACCAGGACCTCCATCTTTAACTTCATTAACCGGAATCAACCAATTATCATTATTTGTTGTAGGTGTTTGATTTGGAACATTACTATTGTCGTTACAAGACATTAAGGTCAACATAAGTAAAAAGATATAAAAAGATATATTTTTCATAATATTTAGTTTATGATAAGTTTGTTTGTCTTACGAGGAATTTTGATTAAAAACCCTGTTGTCAATCTGTATGTTGGGGTTAATTGCGTTCCGTCTACAAAACTATAAATTGGTATTTCAGCCTTAGCTGAAAACACAATATCAGAATTAATATCTATTGAAAAATTTGGAATGATAGAAAACCACTTTCCGCCCGTATTGTCTAAATTAAAACCACCTATTTTATCCTGACTAGCACTTCTATATTTTAGTGATAAACTGGGAGATGTTATAGTTTTAAAAAGAAGAAACTGATCTGAAAAATGCAAATACGTTTGAAATTCGTTCCCAAATTTATAAGTTGAATCTCCAAAATAACTTGTATTGGTTCCTGTGTTTCTATAAATAAATCTAGAAGAAATAGTAAAAGAAGGCCTAAAATCAAAACTTTTAGAAATCATCGACCAATAAATAACATCCCAAGCGTTACTACCTGGTTGTAAATCAGCATTTAAAGTAATACCTTGGTCATTTGTTTCTGTTGAAGATCCTAATGGAATTTTTGTGCCTACACCAATGTTAAGAGCACTATTTTCTCCTAAAACATTCTCAAAATTATATTTCAGCAATAAAATAGCGTCTCCAATACCAGAAGTTTCATCTAAGTTTTCATTACCAAATTGTGTGATATTTCTTCTTTGATTCACCCAAGTAAACAAAACTTCAATTGAAAGACTATTTGTTATTGAATAACCTGCATTTAGAAGAATACTATGTGTAATACGCAATCTAGAATCATCATTTAATGTTTCTGAACCACTGTTTAATGTATTTAAGTTATTATAATCGTACTGAATGCCTATTTGTGTGCTCCCTTTTTCTAATGTTGATAAGCCTAAATTATTTGAAAGTGGAATACCTCCAGAACAACAAGTTTGAGTATAAATAACAGATGTATTAAAAATCAATAGTGTAAAAAAAGACATCTTTTGTATCATGACAAACTTTTAATATAAAGTATGTCGACATTAAAGATTATTCCTTACTTGAAAGAAAATATTTTTGTATAACGATCTATCAAGGTTTTATTCCTCAAAATTGTCGAAATATGAGAAATCTCTTGTTATTATTCCATTTTCAATTGTAAAAATAGTGCATATTGGCAATGCAAATTTAGACCCATCTGGCAGGGTTCCGGTTGATATAAATTCTACAATAATATGTTGCTCATTAGAAGGGTAAATTTGAATCACTTCATCATGTAGGTCGGGAAACATTTCGTTCAATTCTGAATATTTTTGAACAATCTGTTTACGTGTTTGCTTTACAATTCCTTGCCCCAGAGAAGGATCTTTAAATTCAGGCAGTTCAGAATACATTTCTGCCATTTTATTCCAATTATGGTTGTTGAAATATTCAAAATACTGATTTACTAATTCAATATTTTCATCTGTGTGTTTTAAATTTTGATTGCTTTTTGTTGTACAAGAAACAATTAATAATATAACGAATAAAAGGGATATGTTTTTCATTTATAAAAGAATTTAATTTGTTTGTTTAAAATTTAAAAATTGTACATCATATTTTCGGTTATATGGTCTTTTCTAATTTCTTGACTTACACTATTCAACATTCTATTAATAATTTTACCTGACTCAATAGTGTTTTTCTCTTTTAATATGTCTGCTTTTACTAATGAAAAATATAAATGCCCTTTAGGTAATTGTTTCTCAATATCCTCCAAAATTTGAATAGCCTCGCTTGTTCTTTTTGCTTGATGTAAACAATAACATAAGTTGATTTTTATAATAGGAGAGTCTGTTATATTTTTTAGCAGTTGATAAAGTTCGATTATCTGATTCCAATAAATTAAATCCATTTTTTGAACAGTCATATGTTTACTGGTAATAATTGCTTCAATATAGTATCGATTTAATTTTTGGGGTTTTTCCATATAATGAAACCCTAATTTTATAAATTCAATATTCCATTTGACGGTTTTTTGTTTATGAAACTGAATCAGTTTATTGTTTGCCAACTTTGCAGGAACTCTTGCAATGTGAAAACAAAATAAAGCAATAAGGTTTTTAGTTGAATTATTTTTAAATTTTTGTGATAGCAATTTTGCAAGCGCTAAAGCCTCTAAACATATGTCATCATTTATTATAGAATTAATTTTTTCATTAAACGAATCAAAACCAATATTAAATACAGCATACAATATTTCTTCGACTATATTTATATAAGAAATATCCTCCGTTTTTAATTCAAATTGTTTCTTAAAATCATTAGATTTAAAAACTTTTTTCGCTCTATTAATACTCTTATAAATAGCATCTGTACTCATCAAAGTACATTCGCTAATTTCATTGATATGTAAACCAAAAACATTTTTGAGAATAAATATGACTTTAGTTTGTGATGAAATATTTTTAGCACTAGCAAAAAGTAATATCGTTTTTAACCTTAAATCTTCTTGTAACTTATCATTGTCGAATGTTTGTATAATTGGAAAAGTAGCAATGGTCTTTGTTTCGCTTTTTATTTGGTTAATCAGGTCATTTCGAGCAACTATAAACAGCCAGTTTTCTTTATTATTTGGAACTTTATCAGGTTTCCAGCTTTTTAAAGATTTGTAGAATGCATTTTGAATTGCATCTTCAATTTGATTAATATAACCTGAGCCATATTGAAAAAGTAATGATGAAAATAACTTACCGTACTGTTTTCTATAACTTATTTCAATTTCTGAAAATGTATTAGTACTATTAGCATTCATCGTAGTCCATAATAGGTCGAATTTCGGTAGTTCCTCCCCATAAATGGCATGGACATTCTTTGGCTATTTGTATAATCGTATCCAAATCTTTTGCTTGAAGCAAATAATATCCGCCTATCATTTCTTTAGATTCAATATAAGGACCATCTTTTATAACGCATTCCTTACCTGTAATTTTTGTTCCGGTTTCTTGCAAACCATCCCCTGAGATCAAATAACCTTGTTCTCCTAATTTAGTTGCCCATTCAAAATGTGCGTTTGCCAATTTTTCCATCTCATTTGGAGAGATATTTTCTAATGCTTCAATGTTTTCGTGTAATAATAATAGGAATTTCTTCATAATAAATATTCTTGTTTAAACTAAAGACATCTGAACTATAAAATTTTGGACACTTTTTAATTTTTATTTCTCTATAACCTACATACACATCCCTAATGAGCTATACTTGTTACCTTTGCAACAAAATGTATTTTGTTTCTCGTTAATTCTCAATCGGACAATTGTTCTATTTATCCTATTAACTTGGAACTTCTAATGTGCTTCTAACCAATTTTCACCAACACCTATATCTACAATTAAAGGCACTTTTAATTGGTAAGCGTTTTCCATTTCTTGTTTTATAATTGGTGTAATGATCTCTAACTCGTCTTTATATGCATCAAAAACCAATTCATCATGTACTTGCAAAAGCATTTTAGATTTGAATTTTTCTTTTTCAAATCGTTTATAAATATTAATCATTGCCACTTTAATAATATCTGCCGCACTCCCTTGCAATGGTGCATTTACTGCATTTCGTTCTGCAGCGCCCCGTACTACAGCATTACGTGAATTGATATCTTTTAAATAACGTCGTCTTCCCAATACTGTTTCAACATACCCATTTTCTCTGGCGAAATGAATTTGACTATCAATATATGCTCTTAATTTAGGGTAAGTTTGATAATAAGTGTCTATCAACTCTTTTGCTTCAGATCTAGATAGTGATGTTTGATTACTGAGGCCAAATGCAGAAACTCCATAAATTATTCCGAAATTCACGGCTTTTGCATCACTTCTTTGCTCGCGAGTTACATCTGCCAATGGTACATTAAAAACTTTTGCGGCTGTAGAAGCATGAATATCTTCACCATTTAAAAACGATTGTATCATAACTTCATCACCACTTAATGCAGCAATTAAACGCAATTCTATTTGAGAATAATCGGCAGCTAACAACACATAATTTTCATCACGAGGAATAAATGCTTTTCTAACCTGACGACCGCGCTCTGTACGAATAGGAATATTTTGCAAATTGGGGTTATTAGAGCTCAAACGGCCTGTAGCAGCCACTGCTTGAGCGTATACCGTATGAATTCTATTTGTTTTAGGGTTTACCTCACTTGGTAATGCATCTAAATAAGTACTTTGTAATTTCTTATATTGACGATAATTTAAAATATCTGTAATTATTGGATGTTCTTTTGCTAAATAAGACAATACATCTTCAGCAGTAGAATATTGCCCTGTTTTTGTTTTTTTAGGCTTCTCAACCAATTTTAATTTCTCAAACAAAATATCACCTAATTGTTTTGGTGACCCTATATTAAATTCTTCCCCAGCTTGGTCGAAAATATTTTTTTCCAGTAGCTCAATATCAACCGTTAGTTCTTTAGAAATTGATGCAAGAAAATCTTTATTCAAATTAACACCTTCTATTTCCATTGAAGTCAATACGGTTACCAAGGGCAATTCTACTTCATTAAAAAGTTTGGTAAGGTTGCTTGATGCCAGTTCTTTTTCAAAGTATTCTTTGAGTTGCAAGGTAATATCAGCATCTTCAACGGCATATTCAGTTAACTTTGATAGTTCAACTGTGCGCATTGACAATTGATTCTTACCTTTTTTACCAATCAATTCGGTAATAGAAATAGGCTTATAATTCAAATAAGTTTCAGCCAATATGTCCATATTATGACGCATATCAGGATTGATCAGATAGTGTGCAATCATGGTATCAAAAAGCTTCCCTTTGACTTTGATATTGTAATTAGAAAGTACTTTGATATCATATTTTATATTCTGTCCTATCTTTTCAATATTCTCGTTTTCAAAAAAAGGTTTAAACTCATTTACTATTTGCTGTGTTTCTTCTTGATCTTCAGGAAGCGACAAATAGAAACCTTTGCCTTTTTCCCATGAAAAAGCAATGCCAATCAACTCAACTTCCAAAGCTTTTAAACCTGTAGTTTCAGTATCAAAACATACAGATTTTTGTTGTAATAAGTTATTGAGCAATAACTCTCTCGAAAATGGAGTATCAACGAATTGATATACATGTGAAGTGTTATTAATTGTATTATATTCACCTACATCATCGTCTTCAGTTTTAGTAAAATCACCGGTTCCTGGAGTTGCAAATAAATCAAACTGTCCGTTATTTGAAGTAGTTGATTTTTTAGGTGTTTCCTTTTTTGCAACTATATCGGGTGAAGTCACTGCATTATTCTCTTCCTTAGGAGCAAATGTTTTTACCATATTTTCTGTCAAACGTCTAAACTCTAATTCACCAAAAATCTCTTTTATTTTAGAAATGTCAGGTGAGTTGAGCTCAAAATCTTCTTCATGAAATTCAACAGGAACGTCGAGCATAATAGTTGCCAGTTTTTTAGATAACAATCCTAATTCACCATTAGCTTCCACTTTTTCTTTCATTTTGCCTTTCAACTCATGCGTATTCGCTAACAGCCCTTCGATACTACCATAGGCCGCAAGGAATTTTTTTGCCGTTTTATCACCGACTCCTGGTAAACCGGGAATATTATCTACTGCATCACCCTTCATGGCTAAAAAATCAATCACCTGATCTGGGTGTTTTATTTCAAAGTTTTGTTGTACTTCAGGTATTCCCCAAACATCATAACCACCTCCAAACCTAGGTTTATACATAAAGATATTATCACTAACTAATTGCGCAAAATCTTTATCGGGTGTAACCATAAAAGTTTTATATCCTTCTTTTTCTGCTTTTTTGGCCAGTGTTCCAATAATATCATCAGCCTCATAGCCCGGCTTTACAATAATAGGAATATGCATTGCTTTTAAGATACTTTCAATATATGGTACTGCAATTTTTATAGCTTCAGGAGTTGCATCACGATTCGCCTTATACTCAGGAAACATCTCTATTCTATCAACGCTGCCACCTTTGTCAAAACATACCGCCAAATGGTCGGGTCTTTCACGTTTAATAACATCTAATAATGAATTCATAAAGCCCATAATAGCTGAAGTATCTGTACCTTTTGAATTGATTCTCGGGTTTTTTATAAATGCATAATAGCCTCTAAAGATCAAGGCATAGGCGTCAACTAAAAAAAGGCGTTTTTGTTCAGACATTTGATTTAATTTGATAGTCCCGAGTAGTCGGGATTCAAAGCTACAAACTTAAAAGCAACTAATAAAATTATAAGAATAAAAGGATAAGAAAATTTTAACATCTCCTAAATTTTGGTGTAACGACTTAGTAGTATCTTTGACTTATATAAAAACGTATTAAATTAATGTTACGCTGGATTATTTTTATTGTTATCTATATTATAATAGATTTTTATGCTTTTCAAGCTGTAAAAACGCTAACCAAAAAGTCTTGGATACACTATTTGCATATTGTCATATCCATTGCAGTAGTGGGCAATTTTATATATCAATTTATACAAGTTAGTGAAGGTAGGGTCTTAACACCTGCTAAGAGTTACGCATTTGGATTTTTACTTACACTATTAGCGTTAAAAATTGTTGTTGTTCCTATTTTATTTGGTGAAGATGTTTTTAGATTTTTTGAAGGATCATATAATAAATTGTTTTCTTCAAATGATAATTTTCAAATCCCATCTCGAAGAAAGTTTATTAGTCAAATAGCATTGACTTTAGCTGCCATTCCTTTCACCTCTTTGCTTTATGGCATGTATAAAGGAAAATACAATTATAAAGTATTAAAATATGCTCTAGAATTTGATGATCTTCCTGATGCTTTTAATGGATATCAAATCACCCAAATATCTGACATTCATAGTGGAAGTTTAGATAATATTGAAAAAATTGAATATGGTATAGATTTGATCAATCAACAAAAGTCAGATATAATTTTATTTACTGGTGATCTGGTGAATAATAAGGCGGACGAAATGGATCAGTGGATTGATACTTTCAAAAAATTAGAAGCTACAGATGGTAAATTTTCTATATTGGGAAATCATGATTATGGCGATTATGTTGAATGGGAAAGTGAAAATGCAAAAGCACAGAACATGAAAAAATTAGAAGGCATTCATAAGCAATTAGATTTTGATCTATTATTGAATGATAATAGAACATTAGAAAAGAATGGTGAAAAAATAGCCATAGTTGGTGTAGAGAATTGGGGTGCAGGCGGATTTAAAAAAGCAGGAGATTTGGATCAAGCTACTACCGGTATAAAACCTGAAGATTTTAAAATATTGATGAGTCATGATCCTAGTCATTGGGAACAACAAGTAAAGAACAATGATACTCATTATCACTTAACACTAAGTGGACACACACATGGGATGCAGTTTGGTATTGAAATTCCCGGTTGGGTTAAATGGAGTCCTGTTAAATGGCGTTATAAATATTGGGCAGGTATTTATGAAGAAGCTGGCAGATTTATAAATGTAAATAGAGGTTTTGGTTTTTTGGCTTATCCGGGTCGCGTAGGAATTTGGCCTGAAATAACAGTTATCACTCTGAAAAAGAGAACAACACCTATTGTAACTTAGTTAAAAATACTATATTTGTATTGTTATCTGTCTAATTAGTAGTTATTAATAAAAAAATTATTTTAGCTTTTATGGCAAAATTTGGCGAATTAATTGGTTCTAGCATCCCAACGCTCATAGATTTTCATGCTGATTGGAATGAAAACAACACTAATCTTCATAGTATATTGAGAGATGTAGCTGCGGCATTAGGCGATAAAGCTAAAGTTATTAAAATAGACATTGATAAGAATGAAACATTAGCCAATGCCTTGCGTATCAAAGGAAATCCTACCTTTATTATTTATAAAAATGGTGAAATGAAATGGCGTCAGTCTGGTGAGCAAGATGCAAATACGCTTATTAGTCTCGTTGAACAATATGTTTAAAGACCATCTCTAACGCTTCCAAAGATTAAACTTTACAAAATTAAATAGAACACAGATGACGCTGATTTTTTATAATTTATCACAGATTAATTATTAATCTAATTTTATAAAACTAAAACCGTCAAGTAACTGAAAATAAATTATTTAAAGTAATTTTATCATTCAGAAGGAGGCACGATATTTTACAATATCTCTATCGAGACGGGACGACTGAAGAATCTCTATCAAACTATTTTACTTTAAATTATTCGTTTCATTTCATTCAGCTCTGAATGACAGCTACTCTATCCTATTAAAAGTATACCCTTTTTTATTAAAATGACGCAGCACTTTAGGTAATACTATTTGTAACTTTTCAAATGCTTTTACACTATCATGAAAAACAATAACACTCCCCTTTTCTACATTTTTAATAACATTTTCAAGACATTTATCTGCATCGATGTTCATATCAAAATCTGCGCTTAGAATAGACCACATCACGACAGCATACTTATTTTTAATGAGTAATTTTGATTGTGATTTTTTTATTTTTCCGTAAGGAGGTCGAAATAATTTACGATTTGTGATTTGATGTTTTTCAATGAGTTTCTCTGTTTTTAAAACAGAATCAAAATAGTCCTCTTTTGAAGTTTTCCATCCGTTAAGGTGATTGTATGTATGATTACCAATGGCATGACCATCATCAATAATTCGCTTAAAAATAGTTGGATGTGCTTCTATATTTTTACCAATACAAAAAAAGGTTGCACTGGCATTGTATTGTTGCAAGGTATCTAAGACCCAATCTGAAATTTGCGGAGTAGGACCATCATCAAAAGTAAGGTATATGTTCTTATGTTTAGATGAAAAACTCCAGATTTGATCCTGATATAAAATCGGAACTAAACTTGGAGTTTTTACAAAATATGGTTTCATTTTGTTTTTTAGTTCTATATTAACGAGAGTTCGATATAATCAAAATACTTATAAACTGATAAATATATGATTATCAGCACTCTGTCATTCCGCCGCAGGAGGAATCTCTATTGAAATTACTAGAGATTCTTCATTTCTCCCGATAGCTATCGGGACGTTCCTCATTTCGTTCTGAATGACATTATTTCGTTATTAAAAAATTACTCTTCAATAGCTTCCAACATTTTTAAGGCAGCAACAAATCCTTTTTTCAATTTATCTGCAAACTCCTTATCGTGTTCTTCTGCAGTGGCAACCACATTATTATACATTAAAAATGTAGCTTCAATATCATCTGAATGCTGAGATGCACTATAATTGTCTAATCCGCCATAAAAATCTATACGATCTTGAAAGATATCAACCAATATATTTGATACATTTCTGGCTTTTTCTTTTTTACCAACTTTATAATAATTATCTGCATAGCCCAATACCATTCCATAATGACCATATCTTCTTATTGGCATTTTTTCTATAGATAAATCAAGTATTTCTTCTGCCTTATCACTTTGTCCTTCCTTGATAAACTCTTCCGCCAAGCGTACTAAATAATTTCTAAATGAAATTGCATTTTTACGAGATTCAACATCTAAATAAATAGCATCGTCATTTGAGTTTTTCCAATCCCATTTTTGTACATTTTTGTACATGTTATCCGTATCAATTCTACCCAATTCAAGTATACTTTTAGATCTTCCATTTTCATCTTTACTAGGTGTATAAATAGGTACAAATTTATAAGCTATACCATCTAATTGCATATAATCTTTCAGCCAAATATATTCTTCATCGGCATGCGCCCCACCTGTAAAATAAATTGGCCTTTTCCAATCATTATTTGCCAACATATCGAGCATTAAAATTCTATTTTTTGTCAAGCCCAATTTATCAATTGTAATATCGATATAAGGAACAATTTTAGCCGAATCTTTTAATGAAACAATCTTATTTTTGAGCACCGCTTCTTTGTCTACATAAATCCTCAATTTATTGGTCGGATAGAACTTTTCAGGAATACCATCTTCATCCAGATCGATTTGTGTTCGTGTGTCATCACTTCCAATCCAGTTCATAAAAGTTTTAATGTCTATCCTATTTTCAGATTGCTTTTTTTCAGCTTCAGATGAAAACACGTTAGTAGTATCTCTAAAAGATGAATCGATCAAAGGAGTCCCTTTTAATTCCATGGGAATGTGATATACTACATCTAAAGACCCTGTTCGATATTGTTTATGTGTTAATTGAGAAGGAATGGGTTCTGCATCATAAGTTTTCCTTTTTTGCTGATCTATGTACCAATCGGTTGCCAACAAACTTGTATTTATCAATTTGATATCGGTTCTATAATTCTCTACCTCTTGCATATACCAAAGCGTAAAAGTATCATTATCACCAATAGTAAACATAATAGCATTTTCTTGACAAGAGTCTAAATATGCCTTTGCATTATTATGCGTAGTATATCTATCAGAACGATCATGGTCATCCCAATTTTCTGAAGCCATTAAGGTTGGTACCACAAGTAGGCAAACAGTAGTTAATCCTATAGCCAATGATTTTGGATTTATCTTATCTTTAAACTGTTCAAATAATGCCAATACCCCTAAACCTATCCAAATAGCAAAAACATAAAATGAACCGACAACAGCATAGTCACGTTCTCTGGGCTCAAATGGTTTCGGATTTGTATAAAATATAATAGCCAATCCTGTAAAAGCAAAAAACAATAATAGTATATAAAAATTATTTTTATCAAATTTTATATGAAAAAGTAAGCCTATAATTCCTAAAATAAGTGGTAAGAAATAATATGTATTTCGGCCCTTATTATTTTTAATCTCATCAGGCAAATTATCTTGCGACCCTAAGCGCATTTCGTCAATAAAATTGATACCACTTAGCCAGTTACCATGCGTATCTAAATTACCTTGAATATCATCTTGTCTACCCGTAAAATTCCACATAAAATACCTACCATACATATACCCGAATTGGTACTGAAACATAAATTTTAAATTTTCTCCAAAAGTTGGTCTACGCTTACTTCTCGGGCTAATACCTGCAATCGCTTTATAATTAGCTACTACACTAGGCGAAGGGTCTACCATTCTTGGTATAAATCCTTTATGTTTATCATTATAATTTGGCAAAGCGTCTTTGTAATGGTTTACAATCACATATTTACCTAATTTTTCATCTTTTTCATATTTTGGTTTATCATCCCTATACGGATCATTACGATCTTGTTCTCTCGCTTCAGAATAATATGAGTCGTAAAAAATACTTGCATCGCCATACTGTTCTCTATTATAATATGCTAATAATTCTCTGGCACTTGACGGATTATTTTCATTGATAGTTGTGTTAGCATTTGCTCTAATAGGAAGCATGATCCATGATGAAAATCCAATCATTACAAATAGTAAACATAAAATAATCAGATTTACATTTACTAAATTTTTCTTTCTCGTATATTTTATTGCATAGTAAAAGATCGCAATTAAAATGAGTCCGGCAATAATACTTCCTGAATTAAAAGGCAACCCAATACTATTGACAAAAAACAATTCAGAAGCGCTAAAAAACGCCAGCGTATAAGGGAATAAGAATTTAAAAACAAAAACCAGTACTAAGACCGCTGTTATATTGGCTAAGATGAATTTTTTAGAAGTAATATTATCATACCTTTTATAAAAGTAAATAAACACTAAAGAAGGAATAACTAATAATGATAAAATATGAACACCAAATGACAAGCCAACTACTAATGAAATTAATAATAACCATTTATGACCTCTAGGTGAATCCATTTCACTTTCCCAACGCAATCCCAACCAAAATAATAAGGCCATTAAAAATGATGACATTGCGTATACTTCTGCCTCAACGGCACTAAACCAAAAACTGTCAGAAAATGTGTAGGCCAAAGCTCCAACTAAACCACTTCCTAAAATAGCTATTGATTTTCCTGAAGTTAATTCTTCGGTTTTTTTAATGACTTTTTTCGCTAATGCTGTGATGGTCCAAAACAAAAAGAGAATAGTAAAAGCACTTGCTATTGCAGACATAAAGTTTACCATCTTCGCTATTTGAGTTAAATCGCTGGTAAACATTGCAAAAAAAGCACCTAACATTTGAAATAATGGTGCACCAGGCGGATGCCCAACTTCTAGCTTTACTGCTGTAGAAATATATTCACCACAATCCCAATAACTAACTGTTGGTTCAATAGTAAGTGCATAAGTTATTAAAGCGATTGCAAAAGCGAACCATCCTAAAATAATGTTCCACTTTTTATAATTAAAATTAGTCATAGTTGTTTTATCAAAATATGAAATCCCACGAGATACTGAAACAACCCTTCGTAAGCTACGCTTTTTACTTTCAATATAAAATATATTTTATATTTCAGCAATGCTCAGGGTGACATGGTTCAGCACAGGTTGCAGGATTAATTCGACTTGGTTCTTTTGTAAAACAAAAGAACATCTCATTATCTGGGCGAATTTACTAAATAAATATCGATTTATTTTCAGGTTTTAACGTGGTTTATTCAATTAGAGGTATTAAAAAACTGTTAAAATTCTCACTCGGGCCTGCCCTGCTTCAATTTTACTCAACACAGCTCTAAGAGGGAATTCAAATACCTTTTCAACCAATTTGTTATTTATAATCAAATCTAATATCAATACAGAGATAATTTTCTCAAAAAAACTTGTAGAATTAAAACTTTGCTTTAAATTTGCACCCTCTTAGCAAAATAGCTTAAGAAAATTATTGTCCCATGGTGTAATTGGTAACACACCGGTTTTTGGTACCGACATTCAAGGTTCGAGTCCTTGTGGGACAACTTTAGTTGGTAAAACGCTTCTCATTTTGAGAAGCGTTTTTTATTTTGTAAGAACAAGAAGGACGAGAAGTTTATCCTGAACTTGTCGAAGGAAGTCTTTGTGAGACAACAGAAAAAAGCACTCTTCAAAATTTGGGAGTGCTTTTTTAATTTTAAGTAATTTTGTTTAAACCTTAAAAGTAATTACTGGCCTCAGTGCATGATTTGCTAATTCTTTACTAATACTTTCATTAAATAACTGTGACAAACCACTTCTACCGTGGGTATAGATACCAATTACATCAGCACCGATTTGTTTACCAAAGTTTAAAACACCCTCTTCAATAGTAGTATCGTTATATATATTTATGGTATAATCTTTAATATCAAAACTTGAAACATAATTTTCTAGCCTATCTCTTGACACTTTTGTCGATTCGAAATTGTGGATGGTATTGATAAATAATAAATGTAACTTTACATTAAAAATAGCCGTAAAATCTAATACTTTCTTAAAATTGACCTTACTTTCAGCACCAAAATCTGAAGCAAAGATCATCTCATTAAATTCAAAATTTTCAATATCATTTTTTATAACCAAAACCGGAATATGGGAATGCCTAACCACTTTTTCAGTATTTGAGCCTACTAACATTTCTTTTAAACCTGTGGCACCTTGTGAGCCCATCACGATCAAGTCAACATCATTTTTTTTACTTTCTTCAATAACCCCATCAAAAGCTTTGCGAAAACGCACAGATTCAACAACGGTAAGACCCTCAAAAAACGGTAAAGCTTTAAATTTTTCAAATTCTTTATGAATTCCTTTTAAATAATAAATGCTTTGGGCACCGCCTTGTAAATTACCCCCACTAGCAGGGTCTATTGATGTGCCGGGTATATCTAACATATGCAATAATGTAATTTCACTATCTGTTTTTTTTGCAATGGTTGCGGCTACTTTACAAGCATATTCAGCCTGATCGGAAAAATCGACTGGAACTAATATTTTTTTCATGTGTTTATGTTTATGGTTGTTTATCGATCACATGTTGTTCGCTATTAATCACCCTTTAGGTGTCAAAAGTTTAACATGCTCGTTTTATAATTTGTTTTTAATAATTCTTATAAAGATAAAGTTTTTTATATAAAAAAAAGCCCTTAAATTGAAAAGAGCTTTTTCCTTATAATAATATTTTTTATCAAACTAAATTTTGAAAGTAATTATTGGTCTTAAAGCATGATTTGCCAGTTCTTTACTAATGCTTTCACTAAATAATTGAGACAAACCACTTCTACCATGCGTATTTATAGCAATAATGTCTGCTTCAATTTCTTTACCAAAATTTAAGATACCTTCCTCAATGGTGCTATCATTATAAATATTTAGTGAATGATCTTTGATATCAAAATCTAAAATAAAGTTTTTAAGTTTACTTTTTGATTTCTTAGTTGACTCAAAGTTGTGGATGGTATTGATAAATAGTAAATGCAATTTAGCCTTAAATATATTTGCAAAATCAATTACATTTAAAAAAGCCTTTTTACTTTCATCACTAAAATCAGAAGCAAAAATGATGTCATTAATATCAAAATTATCAATATCATCCTTAATAACTAAAACAGGTATATTAGAGTGTCTAACTACTTTTTCAGTATTTGAGCCTACCAACATCTCTTTTAAACCTGTGGCTCCTTGAGATCCCATTACTATTAAATCAACATTATATTTCTTACTTTCTTCAATAACGCCATCAAAAGCTTTATGGAATTTTACATCTTCTGTAATTTTGACGCCATCAAAAAATGGTAAGGATTTAATTTTTTTAAATTTCTTATGAATTGCCTTCATAATAAAAATTGCCTGTCCACCACCACGAAGATTATTAGATTCTATAGGATCTATAGCTTCAGTTGGAATGTCTAACATATGCAATAATATAATTTCGCTATCTGTTTTTTTTGCAATCTGAGAGGCAACTTTACAAGCATATTTGGCTTCATCAGAAAAGTCAATTGGAACTAGTATTTTTTTCATGATTTGGGTTTTAATTATTCTGACCATATAAAGGTACTAACATATAACGATAAAAAACTATGATTCTTGTCATTGTAAAATATAGTTTATATATTTGCTGCGCTAAATAAAGGTGTTTAAGAAATTGGAGGGGACGGAGAGTCCCCTCTTTTTATACAAAAAATGGAGCGAGATATTGTAAAAAAGCTAGTTGATGAAGCTATATTTGAAAATCAAGAGCTGTTTTTAATTGATTTAAAAATTTCATCAGACAACAAAATTATAGTGATAGTAGATGGTGATAAAGGAATTTCCTTAAAGGAGTGCATGAGAATAAGCAGGCATGTTGAGCATAATTTAGATAGAGATACAATAGATTTTTCTTTAGAAGTAACCTCGCCCGGAGCAACTGAACCTTTAATGAATAGAAGGCAGTATATAAAAAATCTTGGGAGAACTTTAGAAATAAAGACAGAAACAGCAAAATTTGAAGGAAAACTAGTTAAAACTGATGAAAATGAAATCATCATTGAATGGAAAGCTAGAGAGCCTAAACCTATTGGTAAAGGAAAAGTAACAGTTACTAAAACAGCTATTTTACCATATAGAGATATTAAACAAGCAAAAGTGAAAATAAAATTTTAATTTAAAGAGCATGGAAAACATCGCATTAATAGATTCTTTTTCTGAATTTAAAGATGATAAAAGTATTGATAGAGTAACGCTTATGGCGATACTTGAAGATGTGTTTAGAGCAGCATTAAAAAGAAAATATGGCTCTGATGATAATTTTGATATTATTATAAACCCTGATAAGGGTGATTTAGAAATATGGAGAAATAGAATAGTGGTTAATGACGGTGAAGTTGAAGAACCTAATGAAGAAATAGCGTTATCTGAAGCTATAAAAATTGAACCAGATTTTGAAGTAGGTGAAGATGTATCAGAAGAAGTAAAACTAGAACATCTAGGTAGAAGGGCTATTTTAGCATTACGTCAAAATTTGATTGCTAAAATTCATGAACATGATAACACGAATATCTTTAAACAATTTAAAGAGTTAGAAGGAGAAATCTATAATGCTGAAGTACATCACATTAGACACAATGCGATCATTTTATTAGATGATGATGGCAATGAAATTGTATTACCAAAAAGTGAACAGATCAGGTCTGATTATTTTAGAAAAGGAGAATCTGTAAGGGGTATTATTAAATTAGTAGAATTACGAGGTAATAAGCCTGCAATTATAATGTCAAGGACCTCTCCAGATTTCTTAGTCAAATTATTTGAACAAGAAATTCCTGAAGTATTTGACGGGTTAATCACGATTGAACGTGTTGCAAGAATTCCAGGAGAAAAAGCGAAAGTAGCTGTTGATTCTTATGATGATAGAATTGACCCTGTTGGTGCTTGTGTTGGTATGAAAGGTTCTCGAATTCATGGCATCGTTCGTGAGTTAGGAAATGAAAATATTGATGTAATTAACTTTACAAAAAATGATCAAATATTTATTTCAAGAGCATTGAGTCCTGCAAAAGTAGTTTCAGTTGATATAAAAGAAGCTGTTGAAGGTGAAAAACAAAGAGTAGAAGTGTTTTTAAAACCAGAAGAAGTTTCTAAAGCTATAGGTAAAGGCGGTGTTAATATTCGTTTAGCAAGTCAATTAACTGGTTACGAAATAGATGTATTGCGTGAAGGAATGGAAGATGAAGATGTAGAATTAACAGAATTCTCAGATGAAATAGAAGCATGGGTAATAAAAGAATTTAATAATATTGGTTTAGATACCGCTAGAAGCGTGTTGGATCTTGATGTAAGTGATTTGGTAAAAAGAACTGATCTAGAAGAGGAAACAATATTAGATGTTCAGCGCATTTTAAAAGAAGAATTTGAAGATTAATTTTTGTTAATAATGCATTAAATAGGTATTTCCTTTAAAAAAGAAATAGAAATAAAAGAAAACAACAAAATAATTATATGGCTACATTGAGGCTTAATAAGGTTTTAAGAGAATTAAACATTTCATTAGATAGGGCGGTTGAGTGTCTTTCAAAAAAAGGCTATGAAATTGAAGCTAGACCTACAACAAAAATATCTGATGAAGTATATAATGTGCTTTTAGACGAATTTCAAACTGATAAAAGTAAAAAGGTTGAGTCTAGAGAAGTTGGTGAAGAGAAACGTAAAGAAAAAGAAGCACTTCGTATAGCCCATGAAGAAGAATTAGAGAAAAAACGTTTACAAGATGAAGCCAAAAAAGAAATCTTTAAGACAGAATCATCAAAACTGGCAGGAATTAAAACTGTTGGTAAAATAGATGTAACTCCAAAAACGGCTTCTAAAAAAGAAAGTAAAGAAGAAACATCGGTAAAAGAAGAAAGTAAAGAAGCACCTAAAAAAGAAGTTAAGGCAGAAGTTGCTCCAACAGCCAAAAAAGAAATATCAGAAGAAAAACCTGTTGAGTCAGAAAAAATTACGACTAAGTATCAAAAACTGACCGGTCCTAAACAAGTTGGTGATAAAATTGATTTAAAACAATTTGAAAAACCTAAAAAGAAACCTGTTGAAAAGCCTGCTGAAAAAAGTACTACAGACAGCAATGCCAATAAAAAGAAAAGAAGACGGATCAATAAGCCAACTGGTAATACTGGTGATGGCTCAAATAGAAGGTCAAGTTTCAAATCTAGTAACAATAAAGGAGTAGGCAGAGGTAGAAGAAATGTTGTTAAAGAAGAACCTTCTGAGGCTGAAGTACAAAAACAGGTTAGAGAAACTTTAGAAAAACTACAAGGTAAATCTAAAAAAGGTAAAGGTGCTAAATACAGAAGAGAGAAAAGAGATTTACACCGTCAACAATCAGATATAGATTTAGAAATACAACATGCAGAAAGTAAAACTTTAAAAGTAACAGAATTTGTTACTGCAAGCGAAGTAGCTACTATGATGGATGTTTCCGTATCTGAAATTATATCGGCATGTATGTCATTAGGCATGATGGTAACCATGAATCAACGCTTAGATGCTGAAACATTAACCATTGTTGCTGAAGAATTTGGATTTAATGTAGAATTTGTCGGTGCTGAAGTAGAAGATACGGTTGAAGAAGTAGAAGATAACCCAGATGATTTAAAACCAAGAGCGCCTATAGTTACTATTATGGGGCATGTTGATCATGGTAAAACCTCATTACTTGATTATATAAGAAAAGCTAATGTTATTGCTGGTGAAGCTGGTGGTATTACTCAACATATTGGTGCTTATGGAGTTGAATTAGCTGATGGGCAAAAAATAACATTTTTAGATACGCCGGGTCACGAAGCTTTTACGGCAATGCGTGCTCGTGGAGCCCAGGTTACTGACATTGTTATTATTGTTATTGCTGCAGATGATTCTTTAATGCCTCAAACCAAGGAAGCCATAAGTCATGCACAGGCTGCTGGTGTTCCAATAGTTTTTGCTATTAATAAAATTGATAAACCTGATGCTAATCCTGATAAAGTAAAAGAAGAGTTAGCAGCCATGAATTTATTAGTTGAAGATTGGGGTGGTAAAATACAATCACACGATATCTCTGCTAAAACAGGTCAAGGTGTTGATGAGCTATTAGAAAAAGTAATGCTTGAAGCAGAATTGTTAGAATTAAAAGCAAATCCTGATAAAAAAGCAGTAGGTACTGTAGTTGAAGCATTATTAGACAAAGGAAAAGGATATGTTTCTACAATTTTAGTAGAAGCCGGTACACTGAAAATAGGCGATTTTATCCTTGCCGGAAAACACAGTGGTAAGGTTAAAGCGATGCACAATGAACGAGGTAATAGTTTAAAAATAGCCGGACCATCAACTCCGATTTCAATATTAGGTTTGGATGGTGCTCCACAAGCAGGAGATAAATTTAGAGTATTTGAAGATGAACGGGAAGCTAAACAAATAGCCACTAAACGTGAACAATTACAGCGAGAGCAATCTGTTCGTACACAACGTCATATTACTTTAGATGAAATTGGTCGTAGAATTGCCCTAGGTGACTTTAAAGAATTAAACATAATCCTTAAAGGTGATGTTGATGGTTCTGTTGAAGCTTTGACAGATTCATTACAAAAATTGTCAACCGAAGAAATTCAAGTAAATATCATTCATAAAGGTGTTGGTGCCATTACAGAGTCTGATGTATTATTGGCCTCTGCATCCGATGCCATTGTTATCGGATTTAATGTAAGACCATCTGCGACTGCTCGATCACTAGCAGAAAAAGAAGAAATAGACATTAGAAACTACTCTATTATTTACAAGGTAATTGATGAAATTAAAGATGCAATGGAAGGCATGCTTTCTCCTGATATGGTAGAAGAAATTACTGGTAACGCCGAAATTAGAGAAACCTATAAAATATCAAAAGTTGGTACTATTGCTGGTTGTATGGTCACTGATGGTAAAATATTTAGAAATTCTAGAATAAGAATTCTTAGAGAAAACGTAGTGGTCTTTACCGGTGAACTGGCTTCATTAAAACGCTTTAAAGATGACGCAAAAGAAGTAGCTAAAGGGTATGATTGTGGTATACAAATTAAAAACTACAATGATATTAAGGAGTTAGATGTTATTGAAGCTTATCAAGAAGTAGCTGTCAAAAAGAAATTAAAGTAATACTGTAAAAGTAGATAGTTAATTCTAATGAAATTTTTATAAACCTGTGAGAGACTATCTCCACAGGTTTTTTTATAGCCTGAGTCGACCTAAGGTTATACTCAGATCATAAATTGGTATAAATGTTTTGGAAGTAAAATTTATTACCTTTGTTATACTAAATTATTAAGGTAATTTAGTTAAATATTATAAGCCCATATGTTTTTAAAGAATTTTTGGTCGGTAGTCTCTAGAATTATCCTTAAAGGGCGAATTCCTATTTTAATAATACTTGCTTTGATTACGTATTTTCTTTCAACGAAAATGCAATACATGCGATTCTCGCATAGTGAAGCTAATTTATTACCAAAGAATCACGAAGTAAATTTAGAATATGATAAATTCTTAGAAATTTTTGGTGAAGAAGGCAATCTTATAATATTAGCAACACAAGATTCAAGCATTTTTACTTCCAAAAAATTTAATAATTGGAATGTACTATCTCGTACATTAGATACTTTTCCTGAAGTAGATTTTACCGTTTCTATAGGTGATATTAAGAAATTAAAAAAAGACACTACAAAAAAACAATTTACGGTTGAGGCATTATATGAAAAAGAGCCAACAACTGATGCTCAAGTCAAAAAAATAAGGGATGAACTTTTCAACAATTTACCTTTTTTTGATAATTTCTTATTCAATAAAAAAACAGGTACAATTAGAACCGTAATTTATCTAAGAAAAGAGATTGTAAATACTTCTATACGTAAAGATTTTATTTTTAACACACTCAATCCTACCGTTGAACAATTTGAAAAAGATAATACCATTGATGTCAAAGTTTCTGGTATGCCGTATATCAGAACTATGAATTCTCAGAATATTATTGATGAGATCGGTATATTTCTAGTCTTAGCTTTAGCAATCACCTCATTTATATTCTTTTTATTTTTCCGTTCTTATAGGGCAACTTTTATAACTATGCTAGTGGTAAGTATAGGTGTAATATGGGCTTTCGGATTTATTGGTTGGTTTGGGTATGAAATATCTGTTCTAATGGCATTAATTCCACCTTTAATCATCGTTATTGGAGTGCCAAATTGTATCTTTTTAATTAATAAATACCAGCATGAGGTTAAAAGTCATGGTAACCAGGCTAAATCATTACAACGCGTAATTTCTAAAATTGGTAACGCTACATTAATGACAAATGTTACCACAGCGTCTGGGTTTGCTACCTTTATTTTTACCAAAAGTCAATTATTAAACGAATTTGGTATTATTGCCTCAATCAATATTATGGCAATTTTTATATTGTCATTATTGATTATTCCTATTATATATAGTTTCCTTCCAAAACCAAAAGAAAAACATTTACAACATTTAGAACGTAAATGGATAGAGCGTATAGTTGACTGGATGGAGAATACTGTTCGTCATAAACGTATTGCCGTATATGTTTCTACTGTACTAATTATAATTTCGAGTATTATAGGTGTTTATATGATTCGTGTTTCCGGTAGTTTAATTGAAGATATGCCTAAAGGAAAACCTTTCTTTAAAGACATTGTATTTTTTGAAAAAGAGTTTGGCGGTATTATGCCATTAGAAATTATAATTGATACAAAGCGTAAAAAAGGTGTAATGAAACTTTCTACACTAAAGCGGATGGACAGATTGAATGAAATTATTGATGAAATTCCTGAGCTTTCTCCTTCAGTTTCTGTATTAAACTTAGTCAAATATTCTAAACAAGCTTACTATAATGGTAATCCAAAATACTATCAATTACCAACTAATCAAGAAAGAAGTTTTATTCTATCATATACTAAAAACTCTGATGTCAATTCAGATTTGCTCAACAATTTTGTAGATTCTACAGGTCAATATGCCCGCATTACTACGTTTATGAAAGATATTGGCACCGATAAAATGGAACGTATTGAAGAACGTTTACAAGCAAGGATTGATAACGAATTTCCTAAAGAAAATTATAAGGTTACCATGACTGGTAAGGCCTTAGTTTTCTTAAAAGGCACTAATTATTTAATTAGAAATTTAGTAATTTCATTATCATTAGCGATTCTACTAATTTCATTATTTATGGCTTGGATGTTCAAGTCTTTTCGGATGATAATTATATCATTGATTCCTAATATTTTACCGTTGCTAGTCACTGCCGGATTAATGGGGTTTTTAGGTGTACCTATAAAACCTTCAACAATATTGGTATTTAGTATTGCTTTTGGTATTTCAGTAGATGATACCATACACTTTTTAGCAAAATACAGGCAAGAGTTACAAGCCAATAATTGGAAAGTCAGAAAATCTGTATATGGAGCTTTACGTGAAACAGGTGTTAGTATGTTCTATACTTCTATCGTTCTATTTTTCGGATTTTTAGTATTTATCGTTTCTAGTTTTGGTGGCACCATTGCTCTTGGTGGATTGGTATCAGTAACCTTATTATTTGCAATGGTTTCTAATCTATTATTGTTACCATCATTATTACTTTCATTAGAACAACGAATTGCCAACAAAAAGACATTTAAAAAACCAGCCATTCAGATTTTACCTAAAGAGGAAGTAAACATTGAAGGTAATGAAACAGAAGATATTGAACTAAAAATTGATAAATAAATGAAACCGACAACATTAAAATAATCATTTCCTTGTGTGTTTAAAGATTATTTTAATCGTCAGAGGTTCCATATGACAATTGAAAAACAATAAAAAAAACAGATGAAAGGAATTATATTAGCAGGCGGTAGTGGTACAAGATTACATCCATTGACCTTAGCTGTAAGTAAGCAGTTAATGCCAATTTATGATAAACCAATGATCTACTATCCTTTAAGTACACTTATGTTGGCTGGTATTAAAGATATTTTGATCATTTCTACACCACATGACCTCCCTTTATTTGAACGTCTATTAGGTGATGGCACTAACTTAGGATGTAACTTTCAATATGCTGTACAAGAGGTTCCTAACGGACTAGCACAAGCCTTTGTTATTGGAGAAGATTTTATTGGTGATGATGATGTCGCTTTAATTTTAGGTGATAATATTTTTTATGGAACCGGATTTGAAAAACTATTGGTCGAAGCTTCAAAATCAAACGGAGGTACTGTATTTGCCTATCATGTAACAGACCCAGAACGTTATGGTGTTGTTGAATTTGATGAAAATTATAAAGCTATTTCAATAGAAGAAAAACCAATAAAACCCAAATCAAATTATGCCGTCCCTGGTATTTATTTTTATAACAATAGCGTTGTTAATATTGCTAAAAATCTAGAACCATCTGCTCGCGGAGAATATGAAATAACAGATATAAATTCTATTTATTTGAAGCAAGGCGAATTAAGAGTTAGTGTATTAAGCCGTGGTACTGCTTGGTTAGATACTGGCACCTTTCAATCATTAATGCAAGCGCAACAATATGTACAAGTAATAGAAGAGCGACAAGGTTTAAAAATTGGTTGTATTGAAGAAGTTGCCTTTCATAAAGGGTTTATTTCTGCAGAACAGTTAAAAAAAGTCGCACAACCTTTATTAAAAAGTGGCTATGGGCAGTATTTGATGAGTCTTATAAAATAATTCTGAGTATCAAAATTCAGCTTCTCCTTCCTACAACATTTTTCTCAAACAATTCGTAATTCGTAATTTAGAGTTAGCACGCCGCTATCAAAGTTTCGTTGATTACCTGCCCATCGGCGAGGTAGGTTTTTCCAAAAGTTTTATTTTCTATTGATTTGCTATGCAAATTCAATGAAAACAATAATTTTTGTTTCAATAATTCATAAATCATTCTTTATCTTTGCACTCATAAAATTTCACAGCAATGCAAAAGAATGTAGCTGAATTATTACAATCTGATCAATTTTCTAAAGAGGTATATTTAAAAGGCTGGGTACGTACTTTTAGAGCCAATCGTTTTATTGCGGTAAACGATGGTTCTACCATTCATAATATTCAATGTGTAATTGATTTTGAAAATACTGATGAAAGCCTTTTAAAACGTATTACAACCGGTGCGGCTATTGCTATTTCAGGAATCTTAGTTGAAAGTCAAGGTAAAGGGCAATCTGTAGAAATACAAGCTTCCGAAATAGAAATTTTGGGTGATTCAAATGCCGAAGAATATCCTATTCAACCTAAAAAACACAGTTTTGAATTTTTACGTGAAAATGCTCATTTAAGAATTAGAACCAATACTTTTAGTGCTGTAATGCGTGTACGCTCTGCATTATCTTTTGCTGTGCATAAATACTTTACCGAAAATGGATTTTACAATTTTCATGCACCAATAATTACAGGCTCTGATGCCGAAGGGGCTGGAGAAATGTTTCAGGTTTCCACACTTGATCCTAAAAATACTCCAAAGAATGGAAGTGGTGAAATAGATTATAGTCAGGACTTTTTTGGTAAAGAAACCAATCTTACAGTTTCCGGTCAGTTAGAAGCCGAAACCTATGCTATGGCATTGAGTAAAGTCTATACTTTCGGGCCAACATTTAGAGCAGAAAATTCAAACACTACACGTCATTTGGCTGAGTTTTGGATGATAGAACCTGAAGTTGCTTTTATGGATTTAAACGGGAATATGGATTTAGCCGAAGATTTTATCAAAGCTGTTATCAAATATGTTTTAGAGAACTGTAAAGATGATCTCGTGTTTTTAGACGAGCGTTTTACTAAAGAAGAAAGTACCAAACCTGCACAACAACGTAGTGAAATGTCTTTATTAGAAAAATTAAACTTTGTAATAGAAAATAATTTCAAGCGTGTTACTTATACTGAAGCAATAGATATTTTAAGAAATTGCAAACCAAATAAGAAAAAGAAATTCCAGTATCTCATTGATGAGTGGGGCGCAGACCTACAAAGTGAACATGAACGCTATTTGGTAGAAAAACATTTTAAATGCCCTGTAATATTATTTGACTACCCTGCTAACATAAAAGCGTTTTATATGCGTTTAAATGATGATGGTAAAACGGTGAGAGCAATGGATGTTCTTTTTCCTGGGATTGGTGAAATTGTTGGAGGCTCACAACGAGAAGAGCGTTTTGATGTATTAAAAGAAAAAATCAAAGCACTAGATATTGATGAAAAAGAATTGTGGTGGTATTTAGATTTACGAAAATTCGGAACTGCGGTTCATTCTGGTTTCGGCTTAGGTTTTGAACGTTTGGTGCAATTCACAACCGGTATGAGTAATATTAGAGATGTGATACCGTTTCCTAGAACACCTCAGAATGCCGAATTTTAATATTCTTTTTGTATCTTTAATAAGAGGACATAAGTTCAGCATGATTAAAAACGATTGTCATTCAGGCCCGCCAGAGGTGAGAGAAGAATCTAAAAAGTGATTCCTCAGTCGTCCCTTTTTCGGAATGACAACAATTTTGAATTAAAAACTCATTATTTAGACAAATAATAAAAATTATATTGAAATACTATTAATCAAGAATTAATTAATGTTAAAACAAAGTTTACAATATAAATTATTACAAAAATTATCTCCTCAGCAAATTCAGCTGATGAAGTTGATTCAATTACCAACTCAGGCTTTTGAACAAAAAGTAAAACAGGAAATTGAAGAAAACCCGGCATTAGATAGTGGTAAAGAAAACAATGATGATGTTGATAGCGATCTACAAAATGAATATGATGATGTTGGTACTGAAACTATCGAAACCGACGTAAACATCGACGAATATTTAAGTGATGATGAGACTCCTAATTATAAATTACAAAGCAATAATTATAGTAGTGATGATGACGAGAAAAGTATTCCTTATGCTGCCGGTACCTCTTTCAATCAGTTTTTAAAAAGTCAGTTGAATACTTTCCGTTTAGAGGAACAGGAACGACAAATTGCAGAGTTTTTAGTAGGTAGCATTGATGATAGCGGTTATATAAGAAGACCTCTTGAAGATATTGTTGATGATTTAGCTTTTTCTGAAAATATATTTACTGATGAAAAAGAAGTGGAAAAAATGCTCGATTATGTACAACAACTTGACCCGGCCGGAGTTGGTGCACAAAGTCTTGAAGACTGTTTATTAATTCAGTTAAAAAGAAAGTCAGAATCGTCAAGCAGAAATCTGGCTATTTCAATCCTTGAAAAATCTTTTGAGCATTTTGTTAAAAAGCACTATAAAAAACTGATTCAAAAATTTGACATTACTGAAGACGAATTAAAAGAGGCTATAGACGAGATTTCAAAATTGAACCCAAAACCTGGAGGTTCTTATTCTAGTAATACTAAGATTGTTGAACAAATTGTACCCGATTTTTCTATTCGGATCGTTGAAGGTAAATTAGATTTAACACTTAACTCACGTAATGCCCCTGAGTTGCACATTTCGCACGAATACAATAATATGCTAAGAGGTTATGCTGCTTCGAAAGACAAATCAAAATCACAAAAAGATGCTGTGATGTTTATTAAACAAAAATTAGATGCGGCTAAATGGTTTATCGATGCTATAAAACAACGCCAGCAAACTTTATTGTTGACCATGAATGCTATCATGCATCGACAAGAAGAATATTTTTTAACTGGTGATGAACGTAAGCTGAAGCCAATGATCTTGAAAGATATTGCCGATAAAATTCATATGGATGTTTCAACCGTTTCCAGAGTTGCAAACAGTAAATATGTTGACACACCTTACGGTACAAAACTAATTAAGGAATTCTTTTCAGAATCAATGAAGAATGACCAAGGTGAAGATATTTCAACTAGAGAAATTAAAAAGATCCTACAAACGATTATTGAAGCTGAGGATAAGAAAAAACCATTAACTGATGATAAACTTTCAGTATTACTAAAAGAAAAGGGATATTTAATTGCGCGTAGAACCGTTGCAAAGTACAGAGAACAATTGAATATTTCAGTAGCTCGACTACGTAAGGAAATTTAAATTTATTACCATTTGTCAAATTGAGCATTACCGAGAATCAAAGTACACTTTGACTAGAAGGTAGCAAGTGTGTAACTTGACAAAACTCCCATATCATCTATGAAATTTTATAAGTATATTTCTTATATTCTACACCCCGTGCTAACACCAATTGTGAGCACACTTCTATATTTCATTATAATACCAAACCATATTCCAGAAGAATTTGCTTACAGAGTTCTAAGCATTGTTTTTGTTACGACTTATATAATTCCAATCCTATTATTATATTTTTTAAAAAAAGTAAAATTAATTGAGAGCTATCATTTATCAAGTATTGATGAACGTAAATTCCCAATTTTATTTTTTGCTATATTATCACTTTTATTAGGTAATTTATTATTAAAAGCTAACATTATCAATCTATTAGCACTCTCCTTTTTTGGAATTACCTTGGCATCAGGTATTGTTTACATACTCTTTTTTGGTAAAATAAAAACGAGTTTACATACACTCGGTATAGGTGGGTTAATTGGCTTTATAGGTATTATTAGTTATCAATATCAATTGAATTTATTGTTATTATTGATCTTTTTATTTTTACTCTTTGGTTTTATTGCTACTTCTAGATTAAAACTAGAAGCACATTCAATGAATGAAATCTTTATTGGTTTTTTTGTTGGTTTTTTTACTCAGATAATTGTGTATGTTTCATATACTTTTTAGTAAAATAACATGAATTCAATTTAATTATTACTTTCGTTTTATATTGCGTTTGCTGTCATTCCGATAGATCCTAAAAGAGCGATAAGTAATCTTAAAATTTATATTATAAAAAAGAGATTCTTCACTTCGCTATCACTACGTTCTGAATGACATTTTTAAATACTTCTTTTTAAGGCAATAATTAAACTTATACTAAAGTATATAAAAGATCAACCCGATTCTGAAATCTCTAATTTCAATTGGTGTTGTTTCATTTAGATTGGCATCAGAAAACAAATCAGTTAATCCGTAATAAAAATTAAAATTCCAAGTACCATAACCAACAGCCAATTTTAAACCAAATTGTAATTCATTCATTTCTGATATTCCTTTTACTTTGCTAGTATTTCCCAGTTCTTTAATCTTAGCATTAGACGCAAATACATAACTTAATTTACCTCCTGCATAAATTCTCCAAAACTTATATTTATCAATGGTAGACGTACGCCATCGTATTTCTAACGGAATATCAATAGTATGCATAGAAAATTTATTGTTTTTAAACCCTTCTGCAGCAATTTGAAATTGAGTAGTATTATTAACCTCTTCTATTTTTAGATTTTGGAAATATGTATTACGCCCATACCCCAACCCAATACCAAATGCAAAATCGCCTTTATCATTTACAGGAATATCTTTGATAACTCCCAACTCAAAGCTATTTGAGAGTCCATTTTGTGTAATTCCATTAGGCATATTTGTTAAATTGATAACTGAAAAACCTACATAGATTTGATCTTCTAAATATTTAGTGCTTTTGATAGTATCATTACTTTGCGCCTTAAGTGTTGAAGAAATTAAAATAAAAAGAAAAAATGTTCTATAATACATACCGCAAATATAAAATTAAAAGAGGCAATCAACCCTATGCTTCAGGAGATTGCCTCTTTATATAAAATTTTAAATATAAATTTTTATCTTTTCATATTATCAATTGCACTCCCTTGAAGGGTTGAATAATTTATTTTAAGTGCATTAACATCTCTCAGCTCTATTTTTATATCTGTAATAGTACCTACATTAGATTCACTATCAGCCTTAATAGATGTTGTTAAATATGGTATTTCTGCTTCCGGATGAGTAGCTCTTTCAGCAAAAATAAAACTCTTAATATCTTTTACATTAGAAATCCTATCGTTTAATTGAATTTTGTCACCTGCAGTTCCATCTTTAGATTTACCAACATAAATATAACTTACCAAACTTTTCTTCTCTAATTTTTTAACTTGATCAGCAGTAGGTAATTTTGGTGTTTTAATTTTTAATTCAGTTTCTCGCATTACCGTCGTAACCATAAAAAAGAACAACAACATAAATACAATATCAGGTAATGCAGCGGTATTAACAGCCGGCATTCCTTTTTTCTTCTTTTTAAATTTAGACATAATTAGATTTATTTTGTTGGTTCAGCTTCAGAAATAATCTGAGGATAAATATCTTTCTTAATTATAGCTTGTTGCTCATTAGCAATATCTTCAAAATTTCTGCCATATTTCTTATTAGCATATCTATTTCTCAAGTCAGTATAAGCAGCCACTAATTCATTTTGTACAGCTATATAAGTTCCGTATGACGTACCTCTATCGCTTTGTAAAGAAATAATGGCCTTTTTAGGGTGATCTGAAGATGCTGGATCTTTTTTACCTTCGCACCAAGTACATTCCGTACCATCTTCATTTTTACCGCCACCATTATCAATAAAATCGATAGTAGCCTTACGTAAATCGGCTATCTGCATATAGGTCTCACCTTCTACCAAAATTTCATCTCTACGATTTACCAATACTTCAAATACATTCTTTTCTTTAAGTACAGGAGGTACAATATTAGGATCTTGTTTTTCTGGTAGTTTACGTGAAATACCTATATCGGTATCCATTGTAGTAGTTACTAGAAAAAATATCAACAGCAAGAATGCTATATCTGCCATAGATCCTGCATTAATTTCAGGGGTTTCTCTTCTTGCCATAATTTATTATTTTACTAACGATTTAACAAAACCTTGACCAATAGCAACCAACCCTAACACTCCTAGAATTCCTGTAAAATTAATTAAGGCACTTACCCATTTAGAAGTCGCACCCGCTTCTCCGTCTTTAATAACATCTCCTTTGATATTGGTTACAGCATCACCAGAAGCCATAAAGTACGCAATGGCCAACAATACAGCCAGTACAACTAAAGCCATCAAAGTTTTCTTTAACGCTTGAGGATGTTTTACTAAATTACCTATAGATAATCCAACGGCAATAACTGCAGCTATTATAAATAAATATTTAGCGAAAAAAACATATCCTCCTACAGCCCCATCTACTGCTTCACTATCATCTCCGGCAAGGATAACACGTATAAATAAAATTAACCCAACAACGCCTATTAAAGCGGCTATTATGGTTAATATTTTAGATTTTTTATTGTCCATAATACTCTTACTTTTTGTGTCTGATTAGTAAATCAACTAATGTGATAGATGCATCTTCCATATTGTTTACAATACTATCAATTTTAGAAATAATATAATTATAAAATATTTGAAGAATAATTGCCACTATAAGACCAAATACAGTTGTTAATAAGGCTACTTTAATACCACCGGCAACAACACCAGGAGAAATATCATTTGCCGCTTCAATAGAATCAAATGCGCCAATCATACCAATTACAGTACCCATAAACCCTAACATCGGTGCTAAAGCAATAAATAAAGATAACCAAGATGTGTTTTTTTCTAGTAATCCCATTTGCACCCCGCCATAACTTACTACAGCTTTTTCAGCTTGTTCAATACCTTCATCCATTCTATCCAATCCTTGATAAAATATAGAGGCAACAGGACCTTTAGTATTTCTAGCAACTTCTTTAGCTGCTTCTACGCCGCCTGATGATAATGCATCTTCAATACTTGTCATTAATTTGTCAGTATTGGTAGTTGCCATATTTAAGTATATAATTCTTTCTATCGCAATTGCCAACCCTAATATTAAGGCTATAAGTACAATTCCCATAAAGAAAGGACCACCTTCGATAAAACGTTGCTTTAATACTTGGTGAAAGGTTTTACCATCAGCAGCTTCTGCAGCAGCTTCCTCAGTTTGAACAGCAGTTGTTACAGCATAGCTGTTTTGAACTGAACCTAAAAATAATAATCCTGTAATTGCAAGGATAGTAAGTAGTTTTTTCATTGTTTGAATATTAATTAAATTAGTTAACGGGTTAAAGATATAAATTTTTTCTTAAAAAAAACAACAACTGCGGAGAGAAAGGGATTCGAACCCTTGTTACAATCACTCATAAACACGCTTTCCAAGCGTGCGCCTTAAACCACTCGGCCACCTCTCCTAAAAATATTATTATTTTTTTAAGTGAGCCTCAAATAAAACAAAAAAAAATAACTTGAAAAAATAATCCTCCTAAAATTATTATTAAGCTAATATCTTTCTTGTATATAAACTATATATCTAATTATTAATATTAAAAAAGATAATCATTTGATTATCAGATAAAACATTTAAAAATTAACCGCTATTGCTTAAATCATTTCACCTCGTAATGAGGTTTCAAAAAAGTTTTTAAATTCGGTTCTAGATATATTTTCTCCTAGTAGATACATCAATTTAGCAATAGCAGATTCTGTAGTTATATCTTTACCATTGATCAATCCTATTTTTTGCAATTGTATACTGGTTTCATATTGTCCCAAGATGACACTTCCTCCAATACATTGCGTAACATCAACAATATAAATTCCTTTTTGCAGTGCTTTTTTTAGTAATTCAATAAACCACTTTTCAGTAGGTGCATTTCCCGAGCCATAAGTTTCCAAGACTATACCTTTTATATTTGGTATTTCTAATATACTTTGTACTACTTGTTTAGTGATGCTCGGAAATAGTTTTAAAATAACAATATTATCTTCTAATTTTTTTCTAACAATCAATTTTTTGTTATTTGCTGGTCTATATAAAAGATTGTTATTGAATTTCAAATGAACACCGCTCTCAGCAATTGGTGGATAATTAGGAGAAGAGAATGCTTCAAACTGTTCAGCGTTAATTTTTGTAGTTCTATTGGCTCTATATAATTTGTATTCAAAATAAAGACCTACTTCTGTTACAATAGGCAAACCATTTTTTTCTCTGGCTGAAGCTATTTGAATAGCCGTAATTAGATTCTCTTTAGCATCTGTACGTAAATCGCCTATTGGTAATTGTGAACCTGTAAATATGATAGGTTTGTTCAAATTTTCAACCATAAAACTAATAGCTGACGATGTATATGACATGGTATCTGAGCCTGTTAAAACGACAAAGCCATCTTTTTTATGGTAATACTCCTCTATTATTTCCACAATATCTACCCAGTAGTTGGAATTCATATTAGATGAGTCTATAGGACTTTCGAATGAAATGGCTTCTATATAACAGTCTAATTGATTCAACTCAGGAATATTCTCATATAAATGATCAAAATCGAATGCTTTTAATGCTTTTGATTCATAATCTTTTATCATACCAATCGTTCCTCCAGTATAAATAATCAGTATTTCAGGCTTTTTTGTCATTTTGTCTTAAAAATAAATTTTGGAATAATTTATGTAGTAAATTTACCAAGATTAATTAGATAAGAATAAAAAATTTAAAATATAAAAATTATGCTAGGGTTTTATATAATTATTGGAGCTATTTCTTTAGTAAGTTGGCTAATTAGCAATACGCTAAAAAGAAAATTTAAACATTATTCTAATTTACAACTTCGAAATGGAATGAGTGGTGCAGAAATTGCTCAAAAAATGTTAACTGATCATGGTATTACTGACGTTGAAGTAATTTCAACTCCTGGAATGTTAACCGATCATTACAACCCGAAAAATAAAACTGTAAACTTAAGCGAAGGTGTTTATAACCAACGAAATGCAGCTGCAGCTGCAGTAGCTTCACATGAAGTAGGTCATGCTGTACAACATGCTAAAGCTTACCAATGGTTACAACTACGTTCTAGCTTAGTACCAATGGTTAGTATCACTTCAAAATTTTCTCAATATATGGTTATTGGTGGTATTATTTTGGGTGCCGCTTCAAGTGCAACAGGTTCAATAGGGTTTATGATAGCTATTGGTGGATTAATTTTTATGGGATTAGGTACTTTATTTAGTTTTGTTACACTACCAGTTGAATATGATGCCAGTAATAGAGCATTAGCATGGCTAAAGAATAAAAACATGGTAAGTGAAGAAGAGTATAAAGGTTCTGAAGATGCTTTAAAGTGGGCTGCAAGAACATATTTAGTTGCTGCATTAGGTTCACTTGCAATGCTATTGTATTGGGGTTTACAGATTTTGGGAAGAGACTAGGTTCAGTAAGCAGTAAGCAGTAAGCAGTAAGCAGTAAGCAAAATTAAATAAGTATTTACTGCTTGACTATGAACTATATTTTCATCTGTCTGTCAATTTGCTGGTCTAAAGAAATAAAAGTATTTACTGCTTGACTATGAACTATATTTTCATCTGTCTGTCAATTTGCTGGTCTAAAGAAATAAATGTTTCCGTTCTTGAAACACCTTTAATAGCTTGAATTTGTTTATTCAATACCTGCATTAAATGTTCATTGTCTTTACATAAAATCTTGACAAAAATGGCATAATTACCGGTAGTATAATGACTTTCAATAACCTCATCGATTTCTTTTAAGCGCTTCAATGCTTCTTTATAAGTACTTGAAGTGTCCAAAAATATACCCACAAAAGCCACTGTTTTATATCCTAAAATTTTCGGATTCAAAACAAATTTAGAACCCATCAATAATCCTGATTTCTCTAATTTTCGTAATCTTTGATGGATAGCTGCGCCAGAAATACCAACTTCTCTAGCAATGCTCAAAATAGGTGCGCGGGCATCTCGCATTAAATTTTTAAGAATAATCTTATCAATTCCGTCAATGTGTAAGTCTTTTTCTTTCATTACATTTAAAAATATAATCAAAAGTAAAATAAAAAAGGGATATGAAAAAATCATATCCCTACATTTTTGTAATCAGTTTCAGAATTTTATACTTCTTTCATTTCGAAATCTTCCATAAATTTAGTAGTATAATTACCCGCTAAATAATCAGGATGATCCATCAATTGTCTATGAAAAGGAATGGTTGTTTTGATCCCTTCAATAACAAATTCATCTAATGCTCTTTTCATTTTATTGATCGCTTCTTCTCTAGTTTGAGCAGTTGTAATCAATTTAGCGATCATAGAATCGTAATTTGGTGGAATTGTATAACCCGCATAAACATGTGTATCTAAGCGGACTCCATGCCCTCCCGGCGAATGTAAGTTTGTAATTTTACCTGGTGAAGGTCTAAAATCATTATAAGGGTCTTCTGCATTAATTCTACATTCAATAGAATGTAAAGAAGGCGTATAATTTTTACCTGAAATAGGAACACCTGCTGCTACTAAAATCTGTTCTTGAATCAAGTCAAAATCAATTACCTGTTCTGTTATAGGATGCTCAACTTGAATTCGAGTATTCATTTCCATAAAATAAAAATTCTTATGTTTATCAACTAAGAATTCAATAGTTCCGGCACCTTCATATTTTATATATTCAGCAGCTTTTACAGCAGCTTTACCCATTTTATTACGAAGTGCATTTGTTAAGAAAGGTGAAGGAGTTTCCTCTGTTAACTTTTGATGACGACGTTGAATGGAACAATCTCTTTCAGATAAATGACAGGCTTTTCCGTAAGCATCTCCAACAATTTGTATTTCGATATGACGTGGTTCTTCAATTAATTTTTCCATGTACATGGCATCGTTACCAAAAGACGCCTTAGCTTCCTGACGAGCCGCATCCCACATCTCTTCAAGATCATCTTCTTTCCAAACTGCACGCATTCCTTTACCACCACCTCCGGCAGTAGCTTTTAGCATTACAGGGTAACCCATTTTCTTGGCCAATTTTTTCACATCTTTAAACTCTTCTATTATACCTTCACTTCCTGGAATAGTGGGTACTTTAGCCTCCTTCATTGTAGCTCTTGCTGAAGCTTTATCACCCATTCTATCAATCATTTCTGGAGAAGCACCGATAAACTTTATACCATGCTCTGCACAAATTCTAGAAAATTTAGAGTTTTCAGCCAAAAATCCATATCCAGGGTGGATGGCATCTGCATTAGTAATTTCAGCAGCAGCCATTATATTTGAAATCTTAAGATATGACTCACTACTTAATGGTGGACCGATACAAACTGCTTCATCGGCAAATCTTACGTGCAAACTATCAGCATCAGCAGTTGAATAAACTGCAACAGTTTTAATGCCCATCTCTTTGCATGTTCTTATAACACGCAATGCGATCTCGCCTCTATTTGCTATCAGTATTTTCTTAAACATTATCTTTAAAATTACAAATTCCAGGTATCAAATTCCAAAGATTGGATTTTGTTATTTGCTTTTTGGAATTTTTAAGTTATTATGACGGATCAACTAAAAATAAAGGTTGATCAAATTCAACCGGAGTTGCATCGTCAACTAAAATCTTTATAATTTTACCAGAAACTTCAGATTCAATTTCATTAAAAAGTTTCATCGCTTCAATAATGCATACGACATCTCCTTCATTTATTGAACTCCCAACCTCTACAAATAGTGGTTTATCTGGAGAGGATCTTCTATAAAAAGTACCGATAATAGGCGATTTAACAACAAGATATTTAGAATCATCATCGACTGAATCGTCGGTGGCATTAGTTATTGGTGCTTCAACTACAGGAGTAGATTGAGCTGGAGCTTGTTGTACAGATGGTACAACAGACATGGGTGACTGAACAATAGTTGTTTCTGTTTTCCCTGGACCTGTTTTAATTGTTATTTTAACATCTTCCATTTCTAATTTCACTTCGCTGGCTCCAGATTTAGAGACGAATTTAATTAGGTTTTGAATATCTTTTAAATCCATTATAATTAGGTTTTATTTTTTTTAATTTGAATTGTACGCCCATTTAAAGTAAATCGCTCCCCAAGAGAAACCACCACCAAATGCAGCAAAAATTATCACATCTCCTTTAGAAAGTTGAGTTTCATAATCGTTCAACAATAAAGGTATTGTTGCTGAAGTAGTATTTCCGTATTTATGAATATTCATCATTACTTTACTCATATCTAAATCCATCCTATTAGCTGTAGCTTCTATAATTCTTTTATTAGCTTGATGAGGGGCCAACCATGTAACATCTTCTTTGGTCAATTCATTACGTTCTAATACTTTTTCACTCACATCGGCCATATTTGAAACAGCAAATTTAAATACTGTTCTGCCATCTTGATGCACAAAATGTTGTTTGTTTTTTATCGTTTCTTCTGAAGCAGGTAATACTGAACCTCCAGCAGCAACTTGTAAAAATTGTCGGCCATTTCCATCAGTTCTTAAATATTCATCTTGAAGTCCGAAACCTTCTTGATTAGGTTCAAAAAGAACAGCTCCGGCTCCATCACCAAAAATAATACATGTAGCTCTATCTGTATAATCGATCATTGACGAGTTCATATCGGCACCAATCAATAATATTTTTTTATACCTGCCAGATTCAATATAACTAGCAGCAGTTGACATTCCATATAAAAAACTTGAACATGCCGATATTTGATCAAATGAGAAAGCTTCTGTGGCTCCTATTTTTGAAGCTACAAAAGCAGATGTTGATGCAGCTTGCATATCTGGTGTTGCAGTAGCGATAATGACTAAATCAATTTCTTTAGGATCAAGATTGGTTTTTGAAATCAAATCTTCAGCCGCTTTAATTGCCATAAAGGAAGTTCCTTTTCCTTTTTCTTTGAGTATTCTTCTTTCCTTTATACCAGTACGAGTAGTAATCCATTCATCATTGGTATCGACCATCGTCTCCAATATTTTGTTGGTTAACACATATTCTGGAACATATTTTCCAACAGCTGTAATAGCAGCAGTAATTTTACTCATGATTCTATCTTAATTAGAGCTAATTTCTTGATAAAAGTGGGTCAAAGTAATGAAATTTATTTTAGTTTTTAATCAAAAAATAGTTGTTTTTGACTATTTTCTGTCAAAAAACATAAAAAAACCCTCAAAAATGAGGGTTTTTTACTGTTTTTAGAAAGTTTACTTAAGCAGCATTTTCTTCACTATCAATTACTATTTGACCGCGGTAATATAGTTTACCTTCATGCCAATGAGCTCTGTGATACAAGTGAGCCTCTTTAGTTGTTGGATCAACAGCAATTTGAGGAACCGTCGCTTTATAATGTGTTCTTCTTTTATCTCTTCTTTGTTTAGAAATTTTTCTCTTTGGATGTGCCATCTTTATATTTTTTTATCTGTTAATAACCCTTTTAATGTATCCCATCTAGGGTCAGAACCTTTATTATTATTTTTTGTTTCCGGTTTCAATTCTTTTAATTTATCTAATATGTCAGATTTTAAAGTACCATCTTCAACGCCTGGATGTATTCTTTTTGATGGTAAAGCAAGCACTATAATTTCATAGATATATTGTGCAATATCTATTTCATATGCTTCATGAGGAATGATTAAAATATTCTCATTCTCATCATCATACTCATCACCAAACTTAACCTTTAAATCTAAACTTCCTTTTATTGGTTGTTTATAAATTTCATTTGTAATATCACAGGCAACCTTAACTTTACCAGCGATATTAAAATCAAGCTCTAACAGTGTACTTTTTTTAACAAATTCTACATGCACTTGTACATCAGCATCTAAAATATCTTCATATCGATAAACTTCAAAGAACTTATTATCTATTTTATATTCAAATTGGTGCTTTCCTTCTTTTAGACCTCTAAAAGAAATTACATACATTTTCTTTTCCATGGCTACATATCAATTTGAGCGCGCAAATATATAAAATAATTATAAATTTATTGTAAAAAAAATTACTTTCTTGTTGTTAATTTATTCTGAGCTAATTCGTTGTACTCTTTTCGAAATTTGTATACATCTAGTGCAGTATAAATCGCTTGTTTGAACGAATTATGATTTGCAACCCCTTTACCTGAAACCTCATAAGCCGTTCCATGATCTGGCGATGTTCTGATTTTGTTCAATCCTGCAGTAAAATTAACACCATTACCAAAAGATAGTGCCTTAAATGGTGCCAAGCCTTGATCGTGATACATCGCTAAAACGCCATCAAAATTCTTATATGATTCAGACCCAAAAAAGCTGTCTGATGAATAAGGTCCATAGATTAATTTACCTTTCGCTTGTATTTTTTCTAATGTAGGTCTAACAATTTCGTCATCTTCAGTGCCAATTACCCCATTATCTCCACAATGCGGATTCAACCCTAAAACAGCAATTTTTGGTCTACTAATTCCAAAATCTAGAATTAATGAATTATACAATATATCTACTTTCTTTATTAATAATTCTGGTGTAATTGTTTCTGCAATCTTTTGAACAGGTATATGCCCTGTTACAAGTCCGATTTTAATTTCATCGGTCATCAAAATCATTAAACTTTCTCCTTCAAGGTTAGCCTCTAAAAATTCAGTATGCCCTTTAAAGTTAAAATCATCCGATTGAATATTATGCTTATTAATAGGTGCTGTTACCAATAGGTCAATATCATTATTTTTCAATGCTTTTGTAGCGGCTTGTAATGATAAAAAAGCATATTTACCACCTTCTTTTGTTTCCTTACCAAAATCAACAGAAACATTTTCTTTCCAAACATTTACTATATTAACCTTGTCTTCTAATGTTTTTGTAACATTTTCAATACCATGAATTTGTGTATTAATGTTCAACTGTTTTTTATGTGTTGAGACAGTTTTATTTGAAGCGAATACAACTGGTGTACAAAGCTCTAACATTCTTGGGTCTTCAAAAGTTTTCAATATAATTTCTATTCCTACACCATTAATATCACCGACAGATATTCCAACTTTTATTTTCTCTTGTTTCTTCATTCAACAATAAAATTGCTATTTTTGAGCATACAAAAGTAGTCATTAAAATTAACTTTATGTTTACAGGAATTATAGAAAGTACAGGAAAAATAACTTCAATTATTAAAGACAAAAGCAATATACATATCACAATGAAAAGTGATATTGCCAATCAACTAAAAGTTGATCAAAGTGTTGCTCATAACGGTGTTTGTTTGACGGTTGTTGATGTTCGTAAAGATAACAGCTCATATACGGTAACCGCAATTGATGAAACCTTAGCAAAAACGAATTTTAAATCACTTAAAGTAACTGATATAATTAATTTAGAACGTGCTATGAAATTGGGAGATAGACTTGACGGACATATCGTACAAGGTCATGTTGATCAAACAGGAAAGTGTATTAATATAAAAAATGAGAATGGTAGTTGGATTTTTACTTTTGAATATGATAGTTCAACTCAAAATATAACTATCGAAAAAGGTTCAATTACCATCAATGGTGTAAGTTTAACAGTAATTAACTCATTAAAAAATGAATTTAGTGTAGCTATAATACCTTATACCTATAGCCATACTAATTTTGGTGAGTTAAAAATCAACAATGCTGTAAATTTGGAATTTGATATTATTGGTAAATATGTTGCCAGAATAACAACATTAAAATAATTATTCCTTTTTTCTTAACTTATTAACGGCATAACCTATACCCAATATTAGTAACAAACCAACTCCACCATCAATAGGAGCGCCAGGTGGGCAAGGAGGTTGACCAGGACCGCCACATGGGCCTGGAGGTAATTGAGCCATAACATCACCTGTAAAAGCAATAAACGAAATCAATAAGATTACTATAGCGTACTTTTTTAACATGAAATTTCCCTTTTTACTATGAACTAACGAAAAAATCGCTAATTAATTGCAAATATATAAATTCTTTTCTACTCAAAATTACTAAAATCCCTTTTTTTAGCAATAATAATAGTTTGTTAAACAAAAAAAAGTCATATTAATTGTTAAATATAACCTTATTGTGAACCCATAAGGACTCTCATCAATAATATTTGCTTTCTACTTTCAATACAAAATAAATTTTGTCGGGCTATGCTTGGCATAAACTTCTTGTTCATACTCATTCAGCTTCAATTTGTGAACCCGGAAGGGCTTACTTCGACTCTCTTCTGCATAAACTTCTCACCCAACAATATTCGCATTTTAATTGTGGACCCAGAAGGGCTCGAACCTTCGACCCCCTGATTATGAGTCAGGTGCTCTAACCAACTGAGCTATGGGTCCAAAAATGGAGTGCAATATTAATAATTATTTACATGATGCGCAATGTTTTCATTTGAAAAATGATTTATAT
>Ga0209633_10000600_pt1 | contig 40919 bp, 53 predicted proteins | sample Cruoilmetagenom1_FD_187290 | JGI IMG/M metagenome (GOLD analysis project Ga0209633, IMG submission 187290) | Oil polluted marine microbial communities from Coal Oil Point, Santa Barbara, California, USA - Sample 1 (SPAdes) (version 2) | ecosystem: Environmental > Aquatic > Marine > Oil seeps ...
GGCAATAAAGAACTGGAAAAATCAATCTGATCATCAAGAGGCTCAAAAGAAAGGAAAATCAGATTGGTATAAATCATATAAGGTGCGAATAGCAAAAGTTGAACATGATTATGAATTTAGTAACATAGTATAATTTGAACAATGAAATACACTATATTAAAAGAGAACAACTAGATGTGTCAAAATATGATATGTGTATTAGAGATGCAATGAATTCGAGGATTTATGCCTATTCATGGTATTTAGATTGTGTAGCCGATGATTGGGATGTATTAGTACTTGGAGATTATCTGGCGGTGATGCCTTTGCCCAAACGAAAAAAATATTTTATTCAATACATATACCAACCAGCTTGGGTGCAACAATTAGGAGTTTTTTCAAAAGAGAATATTGATGAAACATTTGTTAGATCTTTCGTAAAGGCTATTCCTAATAAGTTTCGAAAAGCAACTATTTACTTTAATGATCAAAATAGATTTACTAGCAAATCTGTTTCCCAAAGAGCTAATTATGTTTTAAACCTTCAAGCTGATTATTTTACATTATTGAGTAACTATTCAAAAAACAGAAAACACACAATTCGTAAAATTGATAAAAATTCTATTCAATTAATTGAAAGTGAAAACCATCACAATATATTACCTTTTTATTATGACTATATTTTTGATAAAAGTGGTCTAAATGAAAGAGATATGCAAAATTTAAATAAGCTTTTGTCACATGCATATCAAATAGATAAAGCTTTTGTCGTTGAGGCGGTTACGGAAAAAAACAACAAATTAGGCGGCGCGATTTTTTTGATAGATAATGACAGAATTTACTATTTATTTTCTGCTCTAAGTACAGATGGCAAAAAAGAGCAAGCCATGACTGCTATTATAGATTATATTATAAATAAATATTCACAAAAACCTATATTATTAGATTTTGAAGGTTCTATGATTAAAGGAATTGCTTCATTTTTTAAGAGCTTTGGGGCTAAAAATATACCTTATAGGGTTTATCAAAAGACATTTGGATTATAAGTTAGGTTTCAAGAATGAGGATACTAATAGCAAAAATATTTAAACTACCTTTTTTTAAAAAGTACTTTTTTAGTTTTCACACTAGAATAGTTGTCCCTTTAAATTTATTTAAAGGCCTAGTACAAACCATTAAGCTTAAGAATGACATTTCTTTTGAATTACATTTAGATGATTGGATTTAAGAAAACTTATATTTTTTGGGTACGTACGAAGAGGCTGAACTTAGTTTTATCAGTAATTTTTTAAAAGAAGGAGATGTTTTTGTTGATGTTGGGGCTAATATCGGATTACATACACTTTTTGCTTCCAAATTAGTGGGTAATGAAGGGAAAGTTATTTCTTTTGAACCATTTAGCTTAAATTTCAAATCTTTAAAGAGAAATGTGTCTTTAAATAAAAGTGAAAATATAGTATTAGAGAATTTAGCTATTTCTAAAGATAGTGAAACACTTGATATATTGTATAATGTCAAAGACGCAAATTTAGGAATGGCCTCTTCCTTTCTAGTCGATTATTCACATAAAGAAAAGGTTGATGCTACAACATTAGATTCCTATTTATCTAGGAAATCATATAAAAAATAGATTTTATAAAAATAGATATTGAGGGAGCAGAATATGCTGCTTTGCAAGGGATGAAAAAGATATTAACTACATATTATCCTAAAATTTTAATAGAAATTTTAGATAATAAAACAATATCAGATCCAATTAGTAAAAATAAAATTGAAAAATTTCTAAAGGATATTGGATATGATGAAAATTCTATATTGATAATTTTGGAAATCTCACTTTAATTGAAAAAAATAACAAAAGGAAAAACTATGCATTTATAAATAAAGGAAAAAGCTAACTTATTGTTCTACTTTTTACTGTTATTTTGAAGGATTTATTAGGTATAGTAGGATAGTCAAAATTATAGCTTTCAATTTCACCTTTCATAAAGATTGCACATAATGTATTAGATACATGATAAATATTTTTTTTATACTTATCTGGAATGCCATCTAAAATTCCAGACAAAACTTCAGGTCTCATGGTTTCTGGGTCAGTGGCATAGTCGTGCCATACAACTATAGAATTATCATGAATCAGATGCTTGAATACTTTTTCTGTGTCATTTTTGATAAATTCATATTTATGGTTACCATCAATAAAAATAAGATCAAATTTTTTGTTTAGAGCGCCAAAGTCATAGTTTAATGAATTGCCATAAAGCTGTGTAATGTTTTCTTTCTTTTTAGAAAAGAAACCATGCAAGTCTATATACTTTTTAGGCAGCTTCATTTGACTCATTTCCTCTTTGCTTAAATTTAAGGTATAACATTCTTTTGCTGTATCAGAAACATTTATTACGCTTTCGCCTCTCCATGTTCCAATTTCAAAATACAAACAATTTTTTATTTGTGCTGATAAAGCCTTTAAAAGTATGATATCCGTTGGTAAAGAGCTTCCTCCAAGAAATGAAAAAACATTCAAAGTTTCATCAAAATCTGGAATTAATTGATTTATTTTAACTACAGGAAGTTGTATAAGAGGTTTGTGATTCTCTTTTAAATACTTACTCCAAGCGTAGCTACTATTAGTAATATTATTGACCAAACTTGGGTTCCCTATTAATAGTGATAAGGCTTTAAGGAGTTTTTTGATTTTTTCCATGTTTCTGAAATGTTTTTTTAAAGGTATCACTCGCTGTTAGACGTTATTCCTTCTCATAGGTATAGTAATTACACTTGTTCTTTTCATACTATTGAAATTTTTGTTTTCGATAGTAATATAGAAAAATAAAGAAGCTCAAAAAACCACTACTCCACATTGTAATTAGAGTAGTAATTGCCGCACCTTCTATTCCATACTTAGGAATCAAATAAATGTTTAACAAGTAATTTGTAACAAGTCCAAAAACCGATATAAAATATATTATTGTTGCTTTTCCAAGGGCAGAGAGTAAATTATCGAATAAACCTCTTAATAATAGTATTCCACTAATTGCTATAGTTAATAGTAAAAATATATTGTCATAGATTTCATATTCCTTTTTGAATAGTTGTAAGATGTACTTTCCAAACACAAAAGAAAATCCGATAAGTAGTAAACTTATTATTAAAAAATAGATCGTGTAATTTTTTATATATTTTATGATATAATTTTTAGAATTGATATTTTTTGTCAAAACTACAAAATCAGTTGTCATGACTACTCTAGTCAGTATAAGAAAACTAAAAGGGACTAGTAGAATATATCGGTAAGTAGTTACAAGAGTAGCATTTTGCAATATCATTCCAATTAAAATGATGTCAATAGCAAATAATAATTGAGATGAAACAACGGCTAAGCTTGCAAAAAAACTATATTTCCAGAAAGAAGCATTAATCAATTTAGGTTTTATTTTTATTCTCCAATTAATATTTAATTGTCTGTAGAATAATAAGAAAGTGATTATTGGCGTAATAATAAAAGCAATTGAATATCCAGTAGCTTTATAAAAATAACTAAAAATATAAATAAAAATTACAAATAGTATATTGTAAACGATCTCAACCGCTGCATAAGTTTTATTATTGTGGTTCACTCTAAATTGAATTTTCAAAATATCTAGTAAAAAAAAACTATAAATTGAAAAGGAAAAAAGAATCAAAAAACACCTTGCATCAGGTATTTTATGAGTTAAAAAAGAGCTAATTAGTAAAACAATTAAGATTAATAAAAAGGTGTAAAGCGTTCCTTTTTTTAAGATATAAACAAAAAGTTGGTCTTTTTCAGTTTTTCCACTCAATTTTGCACCATATCTTAACAAACCTTGTGAGCTCCCAAATCCAGCAAGTGGCACAATAAAAGAGATGATATAAAATGCGTAAATGGCATAGCCAAGTTCAACTTCCGGAATTAGTTTTAGTGAGATCCAAGAAGCTAGAAAAGAAAGTAAACGTGCAATTAGGGTCGCTCCAAATACATAAGCACCTTTACGATGTATAAACTCATAAAAGAAAGATAAAGAATTTTTCAATTGAATAAGGCTTTATTATAGAGCTCAGAATATTGAGTTGCAATTGCTTCATAACTAAAATTAGATATGGCAAAATCTCTCATTTCTTTATAATTAGTACTGCACTTGTTATCCATATAGTTTTCGATATGGAATAATAATTTTTTCTCATCTTTCATTGGCGTTATTGTACAAAAATTTCCTGTGTTATACTCTGTTAAAACTCCTGTGTTAGTTGATATAACAGGTGTGTGTGTTGCTAGAGCTTCAATTAAAACAACACCAAAAGTTTCGTAGTTACTAAAGGATATATAGAGATTAGCTTCTTGCATGCTTTTAGCGATTTCGCTAGGTTCTTTTGGCCCTTTTAAATCAATGTTTTTTGATGGAATTTGTAAGTCATTTACATACTCCTTAACTGCATTCAAATCACCATCACCAATTATTTTAAAAATGAAATCACTTCTCTTTTTTGATAATTCTTTGATAGTTCTTAATAAACCTTTAATATTTTTATGATCATTGGTTAAATAAGACACATGTAATATAGTAAAAATAGGAGTATCATTTTTTTTTGGAGAGAAAAGAGAAGTATCTATAGCATTGCCAATTATTTTGTAGTTGCCTTTTAGCCCAAATTTTTGCATAGCAGATTTCAAAGTTTTAGAAACGGGAACTATAAAAGCTGCTTTTTGAACTATTAATTTTAGTAATAGTTTTTTGAAAAAATGAATTTTCGCTTTTACAGGATGTAGGTAACCAGTCCAATGTTCTGTAAAAATATAAGGTTTGCCATATTTCTTGTGGATGAATAAAACTAGAATACCAATTGGAAAAAGTACATTAGCATGAATAATATCAAAATTATCAATTAACTTCATGCCCTTTTTAAGAGCTTTATATTTTCTATAAGCATTTACTATTGCAATAGGATGTTTCTTAAAATAGATTACAATATCCCTAACATTATGGGTTGTTTTATCAGTTATTTCATAATTATTTTTTGTTTTTTTAGAATCTCCAACAGGATAAATTACAGTTACTTTATGATTCAAAGCAATTGCTTCAGCATGTTTTTGTACAAAATTTCCATTGGTAGGAAAAACGCGAGAAGGATACCAACTTGTCAAAAAAAGAATATGAAGTTTGTTTTCTCTCAAAAAATAGATATTATTCACAAAGTAATGAAAAAATACCCAATAACTGCGATAAGTTTGTAAGTTTGCTATATGGCAATAAAACATATTTTTTTTGACCTAGATCATACCTTATGGGATTTTGAAGTAAATTCAGAAAAAGCATATGCAGTCTGCTTTAAATTGCATGACATCAAGTTAGATTTCCAAGACTTTATGTCAAAATATCGACCCATAAATTTGAATTATTGGAAATTGTATCGCGAAGAAAAAGTCACTAAAAAAGATTTAAAATATGGGCGCCTAAAAGATACTTTTGAAGCAATGAATTATTCTTTGTCAGATGACTTACTTTGTCAAATAGCAGAAGATTATTTAGTGCATTTACCAAAATTTAATCAATTATTTGAAGGCACTTTTGAGGTTTTAGATTATTTGGTCGAAAAATATACATTACATATAATTACGAACGGATTTCAAGAAATCCAGAGCCATAAAATGAAACAGTCGGGTCTTGAAAAATATTTTGATCAATTTATAACTTCTGAGAGTGTCGGTGTAAATAAACCAAACCCAAGAGTTTTTCAATATGCTTTAAAAATGGCAAAAGCCGAAGCACATGAAAGTATGATGATTGGTGATAATTTTGAAGCCGATATAGAAGGAGCAATCAATGTTGGAATGCAAGCCATCCATTTTAATCCAACAAATAACCCGCTCAAAAAAAATACTGAAATAGAAAAACTGCTTGAATTATTTAAGTATCTTTAAGACCAATTTTAAATAATCCACAAAATGACTCGTTTAAAAAGTGCTAGTGTACTTTTAATCCTCCTGATTTTTACTGTTTCTTGTATTAAAGATATCGATTTTGATCAAATTGATGATTTAACTTTTGCGACACCACTTTCTGTATCATTTGTGTATGTAGAAGTAGATCAATCAGTTTTTTTAGATGCTAATAATCAAGAAATTAGCCATGTTATTGATGAATCTGATATTCAAATAATAGATTTTTTATCACATGCCGAAGATAATGTTATTACGATTGTTACATATTTAACCAATACGATTGATAGAGAATTTGTAATCGAATATGAATTTTATGATGCTCAAAATCAATTAGTCATGATTTCTGATAGTATGTTGATACAGCCTAATAGTACAAACTTAACATATGAGATGAGTTATACGTATGCACAACTTGAAAATGTAACTAGAGTTCGCACGAGTATTAGGATGCTGCCTGGCGTTCCCTTGCGTCCATTATTAGATCGAAATTTAAGTATTGACTCTACAATCAATATGAACTATGAGTATTAGATTTCTTAATTATCACAGTTCTATTTTATTGGTTTTTCTATCACTTTCTCTATCCGCTCAGAATTTGATTAACACCTATGATTTTGCAAATTTGCCGCAGTCATTGTTGTCTAATCCTTCATATGATGTATCTAGTGATTTATTTATTACAGTTCCTGTAACAGGTAATCAACTAGTGGTAGGGTCATCAGGAATTGAACTATATGATGTATTTGCTGATAATACTATCCCTATTGAACAAAAGTTAAAAGAAGCTATTTATGAGATGTCTGTAAAGGATGCTTTTCTTTTCAACCAAAAAAATGAGCTGATACATATAGGGTATAAGTTGGATAGAAAAACTTTTTTGTCTTTTGGGTTTTATGAAGAGCTTGATTTCTATTCAAACTTTCCAAAAAGTATGTCTGAGCTTTTTTATGAAGGGACAACACAAGTTTCTAAACGTTATACCATAGATAACTACGCTTTTCAGGCAGACATGCTTGGAGTATTTCATGTAGGTATCCAAAAACATATAGATGATTCTTGGAATATTGGTGCGAGACTTAAGTTGTATTCAGGAGTTTTTAATGCAAAAAGTTCTAATAATAGTGGGTATGTATATACTGATTTAGGTGCTGATAATGTGTATCGTCATGGTCTTAGTACAGTTGATGTTAACTTACAAACTTCAGGGGTTATCTATGACGATTATGATTTTGTTTCTAGTAGTTATATTTTAAAGAAATTAGCTTTGAGTGGTAATAAGGGATTAGGTATTGATTTAGGTTTTACTTATTATCATGATTATAATCTTACAGTATCAGGTAGTATTACTGACTTGGGAGTACTTTTTAATACACATGATGTCCAAACGTTCCAGGTTCTAGGAAATTTTCAAACAGAAGGTATAGGTCTTGAGTTTGACCCTGATAACCCAGTAGATTATTGGGAAAACCTTGAAGATGACTTTAACCAAAGTGTCGATTATTCTGAAGATGAAAACAATTATATTTCATGGCGACCTATTCAGCTCAATACCTTTGCGAAATATTCTTTTGAAAAGATATGCAGACTGCAATTATCATGGAGAAGCTAAAAACGACTCCAGTAAAAATGCAGTAGGAGCCTTGTTGCAGTTTCAAAAAAGACCTGAAACGATCTTAGCATCAGCTAGCATTTTTTATGAAAAGAATTTTAATAATGTCTTTCAAACTAGAATCAGTTATACTGCTGATAAATTTAGTTATACCAACTTTGGTCTAGTGGCAGCCTTACAAGTTTGGAAAGTTAATATGTATGTAGGAGCCAATAACTTAATAGGCTTCTCAAATCTCGCAAGATCAAATACGGCTTCAATTCAATTCGGCTTGAACATCAATATGAGTAATGCTAGATACTGAGGTTAATAGTTATATTTATCACCCCATTTTTTTTTTAAGAATTCTCTAAAACTATTTTCTCGCGTATTATTTCCTGGATGGTATAAAGTGTTTTCCGATAGTTCATCAGGCATAAATTCTTGCTTTACAAAATTATCGGTATATGTATGCGCATATTTATAATCTTTACCATAATCCAGTTCCTTCATTAATTTCGTAGGAGCATTTCGTAGGTGCAGAGGAACCGATAAATCACCAGTTTGATTTACTAAAGCTAAAGCATCATCTATAGCTTTATAGGACGCGTTGCTTTTTGCAGAATTTGCAAGATAGATAGCACATTGGCTTAATATAATTCGCGCTTCAGGATAACCAATTGTAGTAACGGCTTGAAAGGTGTTATTTGCCATAATCAAAGCAGTAGGATTGGCATTTCCAATATCCTCTGATGCTAAGATCAACATGCGTCTTGCGATGAATTTAACATCCTCACCACCAGCAATCATTCTCGCTAACCAGTAAATTGCTGCATTTGGGTCACTACCTCTAATGGATTTGATAAAAGCAGATATGATATCATAATGCTGTTCCCCAGTTTTGTCATATCGCGCAGGATTGCTCTGTACTTTATTTAAAACCAACTCATTCGTAATTGTTATGGGTTCATTTTCAGACAAAACAACCAATTCAAAGATGTTCAGTAATTTTCTCGCATCACCACCAGAAAGATGTAATAATGCAGCTGTTTCTTTAAGTCTTATTTTCTTTTTGGATATGACAGAATCTTTTGATTGAGCCACTTTTAATAAGGACATCAGGTTTTCCTTATCAAATGAATTCAGGACGTATACCTGACAACGAGAGAGTAGGGCAGGAATCACTTCAAAACTTGGGTTTTCAGTGGTCGCACCAATTAATGTTACCCAACCCTTTTCGACAGCACCTAATAATGAGTCTTGTTGTGATTTGCTAAAACGATGAATCTCATCGATAAATAGAATAGGATTTTTAGTAGTGAATAATCCCGTGTTTTGTTTCGCCTTATCGATAACATCTCTTACATCTTTCACACCAGAATTAATAGCGCTCAACGCAAAAAACGGGCGTTCACTTTCGTTAGCAATAATATGCGCTAAGGTAGTCTTACCAATTCCAGGAGGTCCCCAAAGAATTAAGGATGGGATAACGCCATTTTTAATACTCTGTGTGAGTGTTCCATTTTTTCCAACAATATGTTCTTGACCAATATAGTCATCTAAAGTTTTGGGTCGTATGCGTTCTGCTAATGGAATATTCATTCCGTAAAATTACTGATTTAATAGTTTGTCTACCAAAAATGACAGGTTAATTTACGAAAATGTCATTATATTTGAATTGGATTGGTTCTTGATACGCTAGCAACTATGATTACAGATAATTCAACTAAAAATGTACCTTTCAAATACGATGCTATCGTTTTTGTCATACCCATTATTTTAATTATCAGTATTTGGTTTGTGTATTGGCTAGAGTATATGTTTGATCTTAATTTTAATAGATTGGGTATTTATCCGCGAACTATTGACGGACTTAAAGGCATATTTTTAGCACCATTTATTCATTCTGGACCGCAACATTTGTTTAATAACTCAAGTCCTTTATTTGTATTAGTTGCGAGTTTATTGTATTTCTACAGAAAAATATCATTGCCTATTTTGATTTATGGAACATTTTTAACAGGTATTTTGACTTGGGTTATTGCCAGACCTGCCTATCATATAGGTATAAGTGGTGTGATTTATATGTTAGTGAGTTTTATTTTTTTTAGTGGTATTATTCGCAAGTATTATAGACTTGTAGCCTTATCATTAATAATTGTATTCTTATATGGCAGTATGATCTGGTACATATTTCCTGTGAAAGAAGAAATATCTTGGGAAGGACATTTGTCGGGTTTTGTAGTAGGGCTGTTTTTTGCTGTATTTTATCGAAAAATAGGACCTCAAAGACAAACATATAGCTATAGAGAAACAGAATTTGATACTTATTTTGATTCGGATGGCAATTTTAGTCCACCAGAACCAGAAAATTTAGATGATAAGGATACGAAGTCAAGCACCTTTTCAAATATTTCTTTCAAGTCGGATGTGGAAGAGTAAATGTTTAATTATTCGGAAAATTAATGCTTATTAAAACCTCTTTGTCTAACTATTTCGTATAAAAAAGCACCACAAGCAACGGATACGTTAAGAGATTCTATGCTGCCTAAAAGTGGTAATTTAGCCTTGTATTCAACCATTTTAAGAATAGAAGGGTTGATACCTCTATCTTCTGAACCCATGATTAAAGCCATAGGCTTATTTAGATCAATTTGATAAATGCTTTCATTCGTTTTTTCGGTTGCGGCTACCACACTAATGTCGGCGGCTTGTAAATGAAATAAGGCATCTTTTATATGATCTACTTTACTGATAGGTATCTTAAAAGCTGCTCCAGCCGAAGTTTTGATAGTCGCAGCATTAATAGGTGCGCTACCTGCATGAGGAATAATGATACCATGAACACCTGTACATTCAGCAGTTCTTATGATGGCTCCAAAATTACGTACATCTGTTATATGATCTAAGAGTAAGAAAAGGGGTTTTTCTTCGTTTGCTAGAACATTTTCAAGCATGGTTTCTAAATCAACAAATTTAATTGCTGAAATCCTTGCAACGACTCCTTGATGATTTTGAAATTTTGATAAAGTTTCTAGCTTTTCTACTGGCACGAAACTAGTTGTAATCTTATGTTTTTTAATAAGCTGGTTTAGTTCTGAGTATAGATCTCCTTGTAAATCTCGCTGAATAAATACTTTATCGATCGTTTTGTTAGAATTAATGGCTTCAATAATTGCTCTAATGCCAAAAATGTAGGTGGTTTTGTTTTCCATTTTGCAAAGGTATGTAAAAAGAAAACCCTTTCACTAATACATTAGTGAAAGGGTTTTAAAAAGTTAATTTATAGATATTATTTGATAATTAGTTTTGAACTATAAGAAACATTTTGTGTTTTAACATGTACAATATAGTTTCCAGATTCCAAATTATCAAGATTCATTGAGTATGTATCGTTTTGAGCAGAATCAATTTCCTTATCAAATACTAATCTACCCGTAATATCATAGATTCTTACTTTAGGATTAGTTAAGTTGTTAGGTAATTTAAAACTAACTTTTCCTTCAGAAGGATTTGGAAATAAACCAATTGAAGTATTTTGATCTAAATCATCAAAACCAACAGTACCATCATCTGCAGTGAATTGTCCAGAGAATACACCTCGACCATAAGTTGACGCAAATACCATATTATCATCACGTAGTTGTAAGTCAGTAACTTTTACAGAATTCATACCATTAGTACCTCTGTACCAATTTGGTGCTACATCCGAAAAATTTTGTGTCCACCAAGTACCCAACTCTGTTCCTATCAGAACTTGTTCTAGGTTAAGTGGATTTTGAAGAATACATTTTACCGGTAAATCAGGTAAATCTCCTTCTTTTTCTTGCCATGAGGTTCCACCATCATTACTAAACCAAATATTGTTAACTCCATAGTTATGAACAGTAACAAAAATATCATTTTCAGTTTGACCAAATTCTATATCAGAAATACTACCGACTATCTCATCGGTTAATAATTCCCATGTTGGAGAGTTGTTTGCATTACTAATTTTTAAGATATTTCCATTTTCTAGACCAGCATATAGCGTAGAGTTTGCAGTATTAAAAGGCGATACTTTTAATGCAGTTGGAGAACTATCCAAAAGGTCGTGAGTTAAGCTCGAAGCAGTAACAAAGCCGGAACCAGTAAGTGATAAAATCTTGTAAGCTCTTATTATTTTATTATCGTCAGATGAATAGTTGGAGAATAATACGTTATTATTTGAATCTAGCGATTCTACGTTAATAAAATCACCGTTACTTCCTGATTCAGAATTAATAGTAAACTGTGTATCCGTATCGTAATTATAGAGTTTAATATTATCGTTATATACGTAATTACTTATAAAGTATCTATCAGTACCATCTTGGTCAAAAAAACAATAGGCACCATCACCACCTTGAGCAAGCACTGCTGAACTTATACCCGCTGGTGCGTTTTCAAATAATAGAGAGCCATTATCCTGTGCTCCAGCTACAAAGTAATCACCTGTAAAAGAAGTTGTTGGAGCAACAGCCATATGATAAAACTGGGTGACATTGAAATTGTTATTTTGGTGTACTATTGTAACTCCTCCATTATTAGAATAAGCAACACCACCATCATTTCCTATTAAAAATGTATTAGAATTAGCAAATACAATATTGTGTTGATCTGGATGTAAATTTGGAGAACCTCCACCATAACTGTAAGAAAAATGGCTCCATGAACTACCACCATTGCTAGATTTAAACCAATTAATACCTCCTATATAGATTGTCTCGTCACTGGTTGGATTAACTTCAAGAGCTAAATCATACCATCCTTGTCCGTTAGTAAAGTCATCCGAAGGAATACCACCATAAGAATCATTTGGTAAACTTAGATAATTTACATTGGAAAAGCTATCAGTTGTTTTAAGTATCTTAACATAAGGAGCTATTTGAGTGGTACCAAGAACATTGCTTACCATTATCACTGCATAAACCTTGTTAGGATCTGTCTTTGAAGTTGCAATTTCTACTCTTCGGCCATTAGTTTCCTCGTGTTTTAGTGTAAAAGTGCTACCATCAGGTGATGATAAAATAGATCCTCCACCTGTTCCGGTTAGTAAACTATTAGTGGTGCTTAACCAGATTGTGCCATCAAAGCCTATTTCCAGATCCATGGGTGTATAAGGATCACCTTCTGTTGTTGTAGGTAGGGTAACCTGAGAAAAAGAAGTACCATTATCCAAAGTCTTATATAAACCAACATTATCACTACCAATAACAGTGGCAGTTGATGCAGCAGAATAATAAGAATCTGCTACTGCTACATAAAGCTCAGTAGAGCCTGCATTATCTTTAACAAGTAAGTCGTTAATATGTGTTTTTCCAGGCACAAGGTATAATCCTGCACCTAAAGATTCTTGGGCGTTAACTGTAATATTTACAGTTTCACTAGCCATTGCATTTAATAGCGTTTCACCATCAACGTCAGATATCATAATGGAAGATATGGTAATGACACTATCATCATAACCATCTGCAGTTCCCATAGATATGGGTGTTCCAGAGACATTATTAATCATAATAACACCTGTTGCACCTGCGGCAACAGCAAATTCTACTTTATCGGTAAAATTACAATCACCTCTTTTAATTACAGCAATATTTCCATTAATTGCTGCTGCATTAGTAATGGCAGAACAAATATCATCAAAAGGTGTAGTAGCATCTTCAGCTAAAACTAAATTACCAGTAAATGATGTTAATTCTAGACCAAAACCAGCTTGAATTCCAGGATAATCTCCAGCAATTGCAGCAGGACTGTTTACGGTTAACAAAGCATTTGATTGGTATTGAGAATCACCTTCTATTCCACCAAAAATTTGAGACCATGTAGCACCAGCATCTGTAGATTTCCATACGCCATTTCCGTAGCTATCTCCGTTAGTATAAGATTCTCCAGTTCCTAAATAGAACGTATTTGAATTGTTAGGGTCTGCAACAATTGAACTCACTGCTAAATTTTCGGTAACATCAATTAATTGCCATTGAGAACCAGGATTTGAAATATTGGTATTTTTCCATAATCCACCACTTACGCCTCCAGCAAAAACAGTTTCGTTTGTAGCATCATTAGGATCAAATAATAAAGCTTTAGTTCTACCGCCAATGTTATTGGGACCACGTTCTACCCAAAAGTTGTTGACATCACCAGGAACACTTCTAGTCGTTTCATTCAAAAGAGCTTCTTCATTTAATTGTTTTTGTATATAGGCTAATTTTTCGGGAGTAGGATAGCCTAATAAAGGATCCATGTTTAATTCCCATTCTCTTTCTAAATATTTGTTAGGAGGTACAGCAATGGCCTTTCTCTCTTTTTTAGAAAGTGTCAACGTCTCTTTAAATGGACTGTTTTTTAGATGTGTAGCATGAATTTTTTTTAATTCGTTTTTTTCCACCTTTTGAGATGGAATAAATACATAGCTAATTAAACCAAGTAAAAGGAATGTAAATATAATTTTAAGTTTCATAAAATGAAGATTTAGCCACAAATGTACTATTATTTTTATTTTTATCAATATTTTTTAAAATATTACAAAAAAAAAGAGGCTAGACAAGTCTAACCTCTTTTTTTAAAATATTAAATGTACTATGGTGTTACTACATAATTGTAACCTCCAGACACTTCAACAACTCCAATGATAAGTGTACCACTAGAATCATTCGTATTATAACCACTAAATATAAACTCTCCAGAACCAAAATATTCTTGATCATAAGAAATTGTAATTGGAAGATCTTGATTTGTATTTAAACCCGCTAGAGGATTAGCCCACATATCAGCCACTAAGTAATACGTACCGTCAGCTAAACCTGATAAATCAAAGTGCTCTGGACATGAACTTGTCGCTGCATCAAAAATCGCAAGCATATTAAAGTCACTATCAAAAAGCAAGAAATCCATATCAATTTCACAATAATCAATAGTTACCTCTGCACCTCCAAAAGGAGAATAGGTATAGCTTCCTGACCAATCAAAAGTAAAACCGATTAAATCATTAATAAAATCATCAGTTATAGTAGCGTTAAATGTTAGATCATTTATGCTCGCATTAGCCTTACAAGAAAAATCAATTGAAAAATCCTCATCGCCTTCTACATCTGCTGTTTTGTGAATTGTAACATTACCTGTGGCTGAAGTTTGACCTGAATATATAATTATTTCTTTATCAAACTCAAAATCAGAACCATTAGTAGCTGTTCCAGAAGTATTTGATAAATCAATTACTAAATCTACAGCAACTGGTTCAGGTATTGAAGCGGTTATTGTATAAGATTGAGAGTCAGTCATAGATGATTCTGAAACAGTAAAATCATTTTCTGATGCACTAATTGTTATACTAGTAGCTGTGTAGTTCAATGAACTATCTCCTGTAGTATCCTCTACTTCACAAGAAACGATAAATAGACTTGTGAATATTATTAGAGTAAATATTTTATAAAAAGCTTTCATATTTGTATAATTTATTTTATTGTTTAACACAAAATTCATAACCTGGATTGATATGGCTGTTAGAACCAAGGTAACCATACACCATCTTAACTATATCATGACCATCAGGCATAAGAGTTACAACATTATCATCACATGTATATGTAAAAGGGTCAGTTAAATTTCCAACCATTTCATCACAACTAACAACATCATATGCACCAACAAATAACTGTTGTTCACCATTATATTCATTTGGAATAGTAATTTGGTAGTCATCACCTCCATTAACAATAGGATCGTTGTCAACATAAAAATAGAATGTTGTACCATCACCATCCCAATATAGGAAATTTCTAAATGAATATACAGTATAATCAGTGGTGATTTCAACAGATTCAATAATTCTTTCTGATCCGTTAAAAGCACCTGGACGTGGGTCATTATAATGAAAGTAGTAACTATCATTTGTTTTATAAGCACCCGCTAATCTAGTACCCAAAGCTACTTTTGTAGTTTTAACATTTTTAACAATATTTCCTTCAGATGTTGTACTTCTAAATTCAAGAATCCATGCATCACCTATCGCTAATCCACTATCATCATTTGGTAAAGGAGCACCATCGACGCTAAGTCCTTCTATTAGTTCTGTATATGTGAATTCATAGGTGTTACTTAACTCAGGAGAGCTGAAAGTTTTAAGCAAAGCCCAATCACTAGTTTGACCATCATTTGCTCTAACAAATTTTTTATAAATGTTTACTTCAGAGGTACTAACTGATCCAGCTTTATAATTAAAGTTACCGTAATATGGTCCTGAGTTGCCTAATACATACGGTATTAATGACTCTTGTATTTCTAGTAAACCACCTACTTGGTTATTTCCATAATCATCGTATTCATTGGGATCACAGGAAGTAAAAGCCAATGAAAAAGCAAATAGGAGTGCTAAATATTTAATTGTTTTCATTTTATTCGATTTAAAGTTAATAGTTTTTAATTCATCCATGCAATAGGAGTTGTTAACAAATCAGGTCCTTGCTCATTCACAGCAGATGAATAGTTAACAGCATTATCTGATTGTTCATCCCCTGGATATGAAAATCTCGAAGGAATACCAGAAATTACACCACCAGGTGCTGGAGTTAGAATAGGATATCCTGTTCTTCTATACTCTGCCCAAGCTTCATATCCTTGCATAAATAATGCTATATATGATTGTTTACCTATTTGAGCAAGACCTGTTGAACCACCAATATAAGCAGTTGGATAGGAACCTATATCTGCACCTACTGATTGGAAAGAGGCATTTATTCCTTCTGCATAGTAAGTTGCTGCTGCAGTTGAACCACCAGATATAAATAATTTTTCAGCAGCCTCAGCAAGTAAAAAATTTAATTGAGCATATGACATGAAAAATGCGTGAGATTCAGCAATTAGCATATCATCTCCAATATATGATAGTGGTTCGTTAAAAGTAGCTGTTGGTGTAGTAGATAAGCCTGCAGGTAGTCCTGTATAAACACCATCTTCAGAGAGATTGGCATAAACCTCAAGTCTATTATCAAATACTCCTGTGTCTGTTCCATCCATCATTTGCACTAAGTTTTCACCCATACACCATTCCTCAATACGACCAGTTAATACAAGTCCTTCGTAATATGGGTTAGCATTAGGATCCGCACCCAAAAATAGTAATTTAGCTTCTTCATCGTTAGAAGAAAACAATTCTCCTGAATCTACTATTGTTTGTAACTGACTAGATACATCTACACTTCCAGAAATTCTCATTAAAGCTCTAAATTTAAGTGAATTAGCATATTTTTTCCATAAAATACTATTACCACCATATAACAAATCTTGGGAAGCATCTATTTCTCCAGCCCCATCAAGTAACGTATTAGCCTCAGTCAACATCTCAATGATTCCTGTATATACTTCCATTGTAGTATTATAAATTGGAGTAAAATTTCCATTTTGGCATGCTTCACTAAAAGGGATGTTACCAAAAGCATCAGTTAAAATTTGAAATGAATAGGCTTGTACTACAAGAGATACACCTTGCATTTTTTCGTTACCTTCCTCAACTGCTAAGTTTTTCATAACTTTAGCGTCCATAATAACCTGACTATAAAAAACATCCCATAGATTTTGAATACTACCTAATCTTGGTTTATATAAATCACCATCATTATATACTGGTTTCGATAATTGTTGTACCCAACAAAGAGGAGATTCCCCTGCAAGGTACGTATCTTGGATCCTATTTGCAGTATTTCTTAACGTACCTGCTAATAATAGATTACTAGGAACATCAGTTGGGTTGTTCGGATCTGTATTTATTTCTTCAAAATTCTTATCACAACTACCAAGTAGAAGAAATAATGAAAATGAAAATAGTGTTAAAAATTTATTTAGTTTCATCTTAGTTATTTTTAAAATTTAATATTCATATTTACACCATAAGACCTTGTTGGTGGGAGTTGAGCATATTCTAAACCTTGCCCTCCAGTTCCATTACCAAATGAGGATTCTGGGTCAATATGAGGCACTTCTTTATAAATTATCATGACATTTCTAACATTAATTCCTGCCGTGATTTCTTCTATTCCAATGTTTCCAAAAAACTTTTTTGGAATTGTATAACCAAGAGATAGTTCTCTCCACTTAACAAAGGATGCGTCATAAACAGATGATTCTACTACATCTTGACTATAAAATGTACCAAAATAATCTCTTGATGAAACAACAGTAGTATTTGGTCCTCCATTAATATCAACCCCATCTCCTACAAGACCACCTTCTCTACCTTCAAGTGTTTCAACTAAAACTCCTGCCAACTTACCCCAAGAATTTGTTTGTGAATATATATCACCACCTTTCTTTACGTCAAATAAAGTATAAAAAGAAAGACCTTTCCAACTCATATTAACCCCGAGACCACCTGTCCAGTCAGGTGTCGTGTTACCTAGGATTTTGGATGTTGGATCGAATGTTGGTAAACCATTTTGAAAAATAATCTCATCATTTGAGTCACGAGCAAAAGCAGGACCATAGATAACACCCATAGGTTCACCTTCTCTAGCTTGAATATCCGCATTCCATAGACTACCAAGAGTGATAGCCCCATTGTCAGTTGTTGGGTCATCATCTATATCATCAACTAAATTGGTATTCTTCCCAAAATTTAGATTTAAATCTAAGTTAAACCTATCTTTTTTATCTAAAATTCTAGCTGATAAATTCAATTCTATACCTTTATTGGAAATTGTTGCAGCATTATCCCAAGCATTTGTAAACCCAGAGGATGCAGATACTGGCACTGGTAAAATAACATCTTCTGTGGTTTTGTCATAATATGTAAAATCAAATCTCAATTTGTTACTAAAGAATCTACTATCAATACCTATCTCATATTCTGTAGAGGTTTCATTTTTAATATTAGGATTCCATAAAGTTCCTGGAAGGTATGCAACTGGTGTTGTTCCCCAAGGATTATCATCAAAACTATATGTCGGATTTAAACTATATGGACTTAAAGGGCCAGCACTACCTACTTTCGCCCAACCAGCTCTTACTTTCATAAAGGATACAGTTGATTTATCAAATCCAAGCATATCACTAACTATAGCACTTAAGGTAACAGATGGATAGAAAAAACTATTAGCATCAATTGGCAAAACACTAGCCCAGTCATTTCTACCAGTAAATTCTAAGAAAAGGTAATCATTATAAGACAAAGATCCCATTCCAAAAGCACTATTGATTTTACGCTCTGTACTACCTTGAGTGATTACACGATCTACACCATCTCTTGTATTTGAGATATTAAAAACACCAGGTACTTGAAGTTTTGGAGCGTCTATGTAATTTCTATGATAATTATTGTAATAAGAGTTAGCACCTAGAGTAAGTGATAGATCTAGACCTTCAAATATTGATGTGTCATATGTTAAAATAACATTTGAATCAATTCCATACCTTGTCCTTACAGTTTCATTATAGAACCCATATTGGTTACCAGTAGTTCCAAAATGAGCTCTACTTGTATTTAAAGATGTAAAATAATCAATACCTGATTTAAATGATAAAGTTAAATTATCAAGAACTTTATAACCTAGATTTATATTGGCAAGAACTCTATCTTTATCTAAAGTATTTACATTTTTTTCCAAAGCCCAAAAAGGATTGTTATTATAAGCTTGATTCCAGTTTAATGGAGCACCAGCATTATTTCCCACAGTAACAAGTGGTAAATTCTGCCAATCTCGTAAATCATTGAAATCTATTTGTCTAGCCGCCCAAACTAATTGTGCAGTTTGCGTAGCATTATTAGTTGTATCATAACCTAAACTAGGCAGATTATCACTCTGTGTTCTAATATAATTAAAACTTAAACCAGCATTCCATTTTTCAGACATTTTGAAGTTTACATTTCCACCAGCATTATACTTATTGTAACCAGTATTATGCATTATACCCGTCTGGTTCATAGCACCTAACGAAATACGATAGTTTGCTTTTTCAGTACCACCTTCTAGTGCTACGTTATTATTAAGAATTACACCAGTATTGTAAAAATTCTTAACGCCATCAGGCGCAGAAACCCATGGCTTTGCTTCACCATCAAAGGAGTTCCATTGAATAAATTCTAATCCTACATCTAATGGTGGACCCCAACTTTCATCTCTACCACCCATACCAGTGGCATGAGAATCTGTTGTCCCATATCCATCAATGTATTCAAAATACTCAGAATCTATACCTTGACCATAAGAGTTTTGATAAGTTGGTAGAAATGAAATTCTATCAAATTGCACTCCTGAATTGATTGTTATTCCAACTTTAGAATCTTCTTTCCCTATTCCTTTTCCATCTTTAGTTGTAACAACAATAACACCATTAGCTCCGCGCATACCATAAAGGGCTGTAGCAGGTCCGCCTTTAAGGATGGTAATATCCTTAATATCATTTTGATTAAGGTCTGCAAGACCATTTGGAACATCGATACCACCACCTTGACTAGCAGCGTTACCATAGGCTGTATTATCCATTGGAACTCCATCAACCACAACAAGAGGTTGAGTATCACCATAAATACTTGACACCCCTCTAAGTACAATTCTACTTGAAGAACCCGGAGAACTTGATGCATTTGTAATGTTTACACCTGCAATTTTTCCGCTTAAGGAGTTCACAATATTGGTGCTTTTTACTTTAGTCAACTCTTCACTTTTTACTGATTGTGAGGCATAACCAATAGATTTTTCGGACTTCTTTATACCCATTGCTGTAATAATAACTTCATCTAATACATTAGATCCAGCCATCTTTACATCATAAGTACTAGCAGCACCTACTGTTTTAAAAGCAGTTTCCATACCTACATAACTATATTGAAGAACATCTCCTTCACTTGCAGTCATGGTATACTTACCATCAAAATCGGTTTCAGTACCTGTTGAAGTACCTTTGATTAATACACTTACTCCAGGAAGTGGTCCGGTTTCGTCAGAAACAGTTCCTGAAACAGTTTTTTGTGCAAAAGCAAAATGCACGGTAAACGCCAGTAATAGCGTTAAAATTCCATTAAACTTTGTTTTCATTGTATAATTATTTGAATTAATTAATTGCAAATATCTTAAATTGACGTTAAAAACCAAAACTTTTTCTTAAAAAAGATTAAAAAATTGTTAAAGCAATGTTAAGAATATTGCTTACTTGTCTTTAAAAAGATGTTCTTATTTGGAATGGTTGCGTTGTTATTTAGAAATTTTGTGATATACTAAAGTGTAACTTTGAACTAGTGAAAGAAAATGGATTTCTACTTGTGTTCCCGATAAAGTATTGAATTCCTAAGTTACCTATTGCAGTTTTAGTTGTATAGCCAACACCAAAACTATAGGTTGTTAATAATGAGTCAATATGTAATTCTTTTAAAACGCCTAAGTCTGATAGTAAAGAAATATAAGAGGAGTTATTTATTAGATAATTATATGCTATATTCGAGTAAGTGTAACTTTTTGCTAACAAACTATTTTCAGCAAACCCTCTTATGCTATTTGCTCCACCCAGTCTAAAAAGTTCGTTGTCTAGATAGTTTCTTGATAAGAGAATTTCTGAACTATTTTTAATTAAAATATTTTGGTTTTTAGATAAATTAAAGAGGATTCTTAGATCATTCTTAATTTTGTTTTGAGAAATATTATTTCTAATTCCTTTGTTCGCATCTGTTTTTAAATAGAATTTTGTCTTAAAAACAGGGTGTATATTGGGTATTTCATAAGAATATGTTAACCCATAAAAAAGGCTCGAGAAGTCTGAAAAGCTGCTCCTTGAGCTTTCTGTAACTATATTCGATTCTCTATTAGATATAGTAAACCCCAGTTTTTGTTTGTTTTTTAACTGATACTCTAAAGAGATGCTATTAGTAACATTTAGAAAGGTGGTGTCTTGTTTTTGAATGTCAAGTTCGTATGCGCTGATTAAGGGGCTTTTAAGAATATATGGAGCTTTTATCTTTAGATTTAATGATTGAGATTCATCACCATCTGACACCCAATTTAGATTCAGGCTTTCACCGAAATTGAGTGTATTTAGAATGTGTAATTTCAAATAACCATTCATTTGGATATTTTTGTTGTCTTGTGCGTTTGAAATACCAATTAGTCCGTCAAAGCTATTGCTTTTTGATTTATTTAAATAGAGATATAGTGCCGTGCTATCTTTTGTGAAAAGGATTTCAGGTTTTTTGATTTCTGAAACGAATGATATTTGGAAGAAATCACTAGATAGTTTTGATATTTTGTTTTCTGTAATTGAAGTATTTGTGTTAAGCTTAAGATAGTGTTTGATATATGAAGTGGGGAAATCCTCATATCCTTTAATTATAATCGCATCAAGAGATCTAAAACCTCCCTTTATAATAACTAAATCTGATATAATGTTAACGGAGTCTTTCCTAATATTATTAAGATACACTTTTGCAAACGGATATCCTTTGTTTTTGTAATCATTTAAAAGGTTTTCAAGGTAATCATTAAGGTTGTTAAAAGGAATAGCAAAACTTACAGAATCAAGTTGTTTAAAACCAGTATCCTTGAGTAAGGATGCTGTGTGAGGGTGAGATAGATGAATGGTTTTAACTTTGTTGTGTAGAGAAATGTTTAGAGAACAGAGGCTATCATTGTTAGAGGTTATGACTGTTTGATAATTAATAAATCCCTTTTTGTTTAGTCTCTCACCGAATAGTTTTACTTCGGCTTTTAACAATGAGTCACTCGCAAAATGTTTTTTGTACTCTAAATGGCTTACAACTAGGTGGGAAATACTATCAGTTCCTTTAATGAGTAACTCTTTGTTTTTTTGTGAAAAACCATTCAGATGAAATGACAATAAAACAGATATATATATATATGGTATAATTCTCAAATATGTATAGGTTTTAATAGTTGTGTGCTAAGACTTACAAAGTAACAATTTTAAGTTGAAAAACGAATAGTAAAAAAACTTAAAAAAATAAGCAACAACATGTTTGAATATAAAAATAATTATCTTACATTTGCAAACTCTTAAAAAGAAAGAGAAGTAATAAGAAAACGTAAATAATCACAACTTTAGTATGCCAACCATACAACAATTAGTACGCAAAGGAAGAACCAAAACAACTAAGAAGAGCAAATCGGCTGCTTTGAATTCTTGTCCACAAAGACGTGGTGTATGTACTCGTGTTTATACTACAACGCCAAAGAAACCTAACTCTGCTATGAGAAAAGTAGCAAGGGTTCGTTTAACAAATGGCAATGAGGTAAACGCATATATACCAGGAGAAGGACATAATTTACAAGAGCACTCGATAGTATTAGTTAGAGGAGGAAGAGTAAAGGATTTGCCAGGAGTTAGATACCACATCGTTCGTGGAGCGTTAGATACTGCCGGAGTAGAAGGTAGAACACAACGCAGATCTAAATACGGTGCAAAACGCCCGAAGAAATAAATATTTTTTAAATAAGTTACATCGTTAAAGATATTTTTATGGTGCTCTATTTTTATGAGTGGTGTAGATTATCAACAACAAATAACAAATAATTTTTTTCAATTATGAGAAAAAGGAAAGCGAAAAAAAGGATACTGTTACCAGATCCTAAATTCAATGACCAACTAGTTACTAGATTTGTAAACAATCTAATGTGGGATGGAAAAAAATCAACCGCGTTTGATATTTTTTATTCTGCTTTAGAGATTGTAGACCAAAAAAATCAAGACGAAGAAAAAACGTCACTTGAAATTTGGAAAGAAGCGCTGTCTAACGTAATGCCTCAAGTTGAGGTTCGTAGTAGAAGAGTTGGTGGGGCAACCTATCAGATTCCAATGCAAATTAGACCAGATAGAAAAGTCTCTATGGCTATAAAATGGTTAATTGCAGCTTCAAGAAAACGCAACGAAAAAACAATGGCTCAAAAATTAGCCGCCGAAGTTTTGGCAGCAGCTAAAGAAGAAGGAGCAGCTGTGAAAAAACGTATGGATACGCATAAAATGGCAGAAGCCAATAAAGCATTCTCACACTTCAGATTTTAATAGATGGCTAGAGATTTAAAATACACGAGAAATATTGGAATAGCCGCGCATATTGATGCAGGTAAAACCACCGTTACCGAACGTATACTATATTATACGGGTGTAAGTCACAAAATTGGTGAAGTACATGATGGTGCCGCGACGATGGACTGGATGGAGCAAGAACAAGAGCGTGGTATTACCATAACCTCTGCTGCAACACATTGTGAATGGAAATATCTTGATAAGCCTTATGCGATTAACATAATTGATACACCAGGTCACGTTGATTTTACTGTTGAAGTAGAGCGTTCGTTGCGTGTATTAGATGGTGTCGTTGCTTTGTTTAGTGCTGTAGATGGTGTAGAGCCACAATCTGAAACTGTCTGGCGTCAAGCGGATAAATATAAAGTGCCAAGACTTGGTTTTGTGAACAAAATGGACCGTCAGGGTGCTGACTTTTTCGGTGTTTGTACACAGATTGAAGAAATGTTAGGTGGTAATGCAGTGCCATTACAAGTGCCTATTGGTGCAGAAGAACATTTTAAAGGAGTGGTCGACTTAATTTCTAAGAAAGCCATGATTTGGAATGAAGAGGATATGGGTATGACTTTTGAAGAAGTTCCAATTCCAGAAGAATTATTAGAAGATGTAAATAATTATCGAGCAAAATTGATTGAAGCTGTAGCTGAATATGATGATCAATTATTAGAGAAATTCTTTGAAGATGAAGATTCAATCTCAGAAGATGAAATAATTACTGCCTTACGCGCTGCCACAATTGATATGAGTATCATACCAATGATGTGTGGTTCAGCTTTTAAAAATAAAGGAGTACAAACTATGTTAGATGGAGTGATGCGTTACATGCCATCTCCTCTTGATATAGAAGCTATTGAAGGAACAAACCCTGATACAGAAGAAGCGGAATTTAGAAAACCAAATGTTTCTGACCCTTTTGCGGCATTAGCATTTAAAGTAGCAACAGATCCTTTTGTAGGGAGATTAGTATTTTTTAGAGTATACTCAGGAGCCCTAGACGCGGGATCTTATATTTTAAATACACGCTCTGGCAAAAAAGAACGTATCTCACGTATCTATCAAATGCACGCAAATAAGCAAGAGCCAATCAGTACAATTGAAGCTGGTGATATAGGTGCAGGAGTTGGATTTAAAGATATCAGAACTGGAGATACCATGTCTGCAGAGAAACATCCAATTGTATTAGAATCAATGACGTTTCCAGATCCAGTAATTGGTATCGCGGTAGAGCCTAAAACAAAAGCTGATGTTGATAAACTAGGTATTGGTTTAGCAAAATTGGCTGAAGAAGATCCAACTTTTCAAGTTAAAACAGATGAAGCTTCTGGACAAACAATTATTTCTGGAATGGGTGAATTGCACCTAGAGATTATTGTAGATCGTTTGAAAAGAGAGTTTAAAGTTGAAGTGAACGAAGGACAACCACAAGTTGAATATAAAGAAGCATTAACGGCTACAATCAAACACCGTGAGGTTTATAAAAAACAATCTGGTGGACGTGGTAAATTTGCTGATATAGTGTTTGAAATAGGTCCTGCAGACACTAAAGAAGTCGAAGGTCTACAATTTGAGAATAATATAAAAGGAGGTAACATCCCTAAAGAATTTATACCATCAATAGAAAAAGGATTTAAAGCTGCAATGAAAAATGGGCCTATGGCTGGTTTTGAGATTGACAGTATGAAAGTTACTTTACATGATGGATCTTTCCACGCAGTAGATTCTGATCAACTATCATTTGAGCTAGCGGCAAAGTTAGGTTTCAAATCAGTTGCAAAATCTGCTGGTGCCGTTTTACTAGAACCAGTGATGAAATTAGAAGTAGTTACTCCTGAAGAAAGTATGGGATCAATTGTTGGTGATTTAAATAGACGTAGAGGGCAAGTGAATAATATGGATGATCGAGCAGGAGCAAAAGTGATAAAAGCACAAGTGCCACTTTCTGAAATGTTTGGATATGTGACCACCTTAAGAACCTTGTCATCTGGTAGAGCAACTTCCTCAATGGAGTTTTCTCACTATGAGCAAACACCAAGGAATATTGCTGAAGAAGTAATTGAAAAAACAATCGGATAATTCTGAATTATAATACGATGAGTCAAAAAATTAGAATAAAATTAAAATCATACGATTACAACTTGGTAGATAGATCTGCTGAAAAAATCGTAAAAACGGTTAAAAGTACAGGTGCGATTGTAAACGGACCAATTCCTTTGCCAACAAAGAAAAAGATTTTTACAGTATTACGTTCTCCACACGTAAATAAAAAATCGAGAGAGCAATTTCAATTAAGCTCTTTTAAAAGACTAATTGATATATATAGTTCTTCATCTAAGACAATTGATGCCTTGATGAAATTAGAATTGCCAAGTGGAATAGAAGTAGAAATTAAAGTATAATCATTCAGAATTAACAGTTCAGAATAAGAATTATCTAATAAGTTAATTCATTCTGCATCTAAGATTCTGTAATCTAAATTAATAATAATGTCTGGGTTAATAGGTAGAAAAATAGGAATGACCAGTCTCTTTGACGAAAACGGTAAGAATATACCGTGTACTGTCATAGAAGCAGGGCCATGTGTAGTTACCCAAGTCAGAACCATTGAGGTTGACGGGTACAGTGCCGTACAACTTGGTTTCGATGACAAAAAAGAAAAACAGACTCCAAAAGCTTTACAAGGTCACTTTAAAAAAGCTGGAACATCTGCAAAAAAGAAAGTCGTTGAATTCCAAGGGTATGAAGAAGAGTATAAACTAGGAGATACTCTTAATGTTGAATTTTTTGAAGAAGGAGAATATGTTGATGTCTCTGGAATTTCAAAAGGTAAAGGATTTCAAGGAGTTGTAAAACGACATGGTTTTCATGGTGTTGGTCAAGCAACCCATGGTCAACACAACCGTTTAAGAGCACCAGGATCAATAGGTGCTGCATCTTATCCAGCTCGTGTATTTAAAGGTATGCGTATGGCAGGAAGAATGGGTGGAGATAAAGTAAAAGTTCAAAACTTAAGAGTTTTAAAAGTGATGCCAGAAAAGAATCTTTTGATTGTAAAAGGTGCAGTTCCAGGTCATATTAACTCTTTTATAACGATCGAGAAATAATGAAAGTAGCTGTTGTAGATATAAACGGAAAAGATACCGGAAAGAAAGTAGAACTTTCTAACGATATCTTCGCAATTGAGCCAAATGAACACGCTATTTATTTAGACGTGAAACAACACTTGGCTAACAAAAGACAAGGAACGCATAAAGCGAAAGAAAGAGCCGACATTATCGGTAGCACTCGTAAGATCAAAAAGCAAAAAGGTACAGGTACAGCTCGTGCTGGTAGTATTAAATCACCAATTTTTAGAGGTGGTGGACGTGTTTTTGGTCCAAGGCCGAGAAGTTATTCTTTCAAATTGAATAAAAATACGAAGAAATTAGCTAGAAAATCTGCGCTAAGTATTGCTGCTAAAAACAAGAATATTGTAGTGATGGATAACTTTGAATTTGATCAACCAAAAACAAAAGATTTCAGTGCCGTTTTAAAAGCATTAAACCTTGATGGTAAAAAAGCCGTGTTTGTCATGGATGGTCAAAATAATAATGTATATTTGTCGGCGCGCAATTTGTCTAGAGTTAAAATTGTAACTAACACATCTTTAAGCACTTACGAGACGATGAATGCTTCAAAAGTTGTGTTTATTAAGGGCGCCCTAGAAGAATTTGAAGCTAATTTAAGTAAATAGCAAGCAAAATGAGAATTTTAATTAAGCCAATAATAACAGAAAAAGTAACCAACGAAAGCGAGTTATATGGTAGATATGGGTTTATAGTTGACAAAAGAGCCAACAAAATCCAAATCAAAAAAGCCATTGAAGATGCTTATGGAGTTGCAGTTACTGCTGTTCGCACTATGAACTATCCGTTCGAAAGGAAAACAAAATACACCAAAAAAGGTGTAGTAACAGGTAAATCAGGAGGATTCAAAAAAGCAATTGTACAGCTTTTAGAAGGAGATTCTATCGATTTTTATAGCAATATTTAATATACTGAAAAATGTCAGTTAGAAAATTAAAACCAACAACACCAGGTCAGCGTTTTAAAGTAGTCAATGGGTTCGACGCCATAACTACTGATAAGCCGGAAAAGAGTTTACTCGCACCGATAAAAAGGTCTGGAGGTCGAAATAATACAGGTAAAATGACCATGCAATATTTAGGTGGTGGTCATAAAAAGAAATATCGTATAATTGACTTTAAACGAGACAAAAACGATATACCTGCAACTGTAAAAACTATCGAATACGATCCAAATCGTAGCGCATTTATTGCTTTGTTAGTTTATGTAGATGGTGAAAAAAGATATATCATAGCACAAGCAGGTTTAGAAGTTGGACAAAAAGTTCTATCTGGAGAAAATGTAAAACCAAATGTTGGAAATACATTGCCGCTTGATAATATGCCAATGGGTTCTACAATTTCATGTGTAGAATTAAGACCAGGACAAGGTGCCGTGATGGTAAGAAGTGCTGGTTCATTTGCGCAATTAATTGCTAAAGAAGGAAAATACGTTACCATAAAATTGCCTTCAGGTGAGATCAGAATGGTCTTAGGAACTTGTAAAGCAACTATTGGTGTAGTGTCAAATTCAGATCATCAATTGTTAGTTGCAGGTAAAGCTGGACGAACTAGATGGTTAGGTAGAAGACCTAGAGTTAGAGCAACGGTTAAAAATCCAGTCGATCACCCAATGGGTGGTGGTGAAGCAAAAGCTACTGGTGGACACCCAAGATCTAAAAATGGTATCCCAGCAAAAGGATTCAAAACTAGATCTAAGACCAAGTCGAGTAATAAACATATTGTAGAACGCAGAAAAAAATAAAAAGATAAATGGCTCGTTCACTTAAAAAAGGACCTTACGTTTTTTATAAACTTGATAAGAAAGTCCAAAAGAATATAGAAGCAAACAAGAAAACTGTGATTAAAACATGGTCAAGAGCATCAATGATTACTCCTGATTTTGTTGGACAAACAATTGCAGTTCATAACGGTAGACAATTTGTACCTGTGTATATTACCGAGAACATGGTAGGTCATAAGCTAGGTGAGTTTTCGCCAACACGTACTTATAGAGGTCACGGATCTGACAAGAAGTAATAATAAAAGTAGTTAGAAATGGGAGTTAGAAAACATAATGCGGCAGAAGCTCGCAAAGAAGCAAAAAAAAGCATCGTTTCCGCAAGGATGAAAGGTGTTCCTACTTCACCTAGAAAAATGCGACTTGTTGCAGATTTGATTAGAGGTGTTGAAGTAGATAAAGCTTTACAGATTTTAAAATTCAGTACTAAAGAAGCATCTATTAATTTAGAAAAACTTTTATTATCAGCTATCGCTAATTGGCAAGCTAAAAATGAAGATTCTAATATTGAAGATGCAGGATTATTTATAAGTGATATTTTTGTTGATAGCGCAAGTATGTTAAAACGTATTAGACCTGCTCCTCAAGGACGTGCTCACAGAATTAGAAAACGTTCTAATCACGTGACAATGATTTTAGGAAGCAAAAACAAAAGCAAATAAGTAGCAACAAATGGGACAAAAAACAAATCCAATAGGAAACAGATTAGGAATTATCAGAGGATGGGAATCTAACTGGTTTGGTGGAAAAAACTATGGTGATAAAATTGCCGAAGATCATAAAATCAGACAATATATTTTCACTCGTTTGGCAAAAGCCAGTGTTTCACGTGTTATTGTTGAAAGAACACTTAAGATTGTTACGATAACCATAACTACAGCTAGACCTGGTATCATTATTGGTAAAGGCGGTCAAGAAGTAGATATGCTTAAAGAGGAGTTGAAAAAAATTACAGGTAAAGATGTTCAGATTAATATCTACGAAATCAAAAGACCTGAATTAGATGCAAAATTAGTAGGTGCTAATATTGCACGTCAAATTGAAAATAGAATTTCTTATCGACGTGCTATAAAAATGGCAATTGCTAGTACAATGAGAATGAATGCTGAAGGTATTAAAGTACAAATATCAGGTCGTTTAAATGGAGCTGAGATGGCACGTTCTGAAAGTTATAAAGAAGGACGTATACCATTATCAACTTTCCGTGCAGATATAGATTATGCACTAGTAGAATCTCATACAACTTATGGAAGAATAGGTGTAAAAGTATGGATTATGAAGGGCGAAGTTTATGGTAAAAGAGATCTTTCACCATTAGTGGGTATGCAAAAGAAATCTGGAAAAGGTGGTTCCCAAAATAACAGAGGTAAAGGTAGAGGGCCACGTCAACCACGCAGAAGATAATAATATTATAAAAATTAGATTGTAAGATGTTACAACCAAAGAGAGTAAAATATCGTAAAGTACAGAAGGGTAAAGGAAACATGAGTGGGAATTCGCAAAGAGGACACCGTCTGTCAAATGGTATGTTTGGTATCAAATCATTAGAACAAGATTTGTTAACTTCGCGTCAAATAGAAGCTGCGCGTGTTGCTGCAACACGTTATATGAAAAGACAAGGAGCCTTATGGATTAAAATATTTCCAGACAAACCCATTACAAAAAAGCCTCTAGAGGTACGTATGGGTAAAGGAAAAGGTGCTCCTGAGTATTTTGTAGCAGTAGTAAAACCTGGTAGAATCCTTTTTGAAATTGGTGGAGTTTCTAGAGATATTGCAAAAGAAGCTTTACGTTTAGCTGCGCAAAAATTACCAGTTAAAACAAAGTTTATTACTGCGAGAGACTACGACGAAAACGCCTAAAATTTAAAGAAATGAAAAATTCAGATATAAGAGATTTGTCAGTAGAAGATCTCCAAGAGAAATTAGAAAGTCTAAAGAAACAGTACACTGATATGAAAATTAATCATACAGTATCTCCTTTAGAAAATCCAATACAACTAAAAGCACTCAGAAAAACAGTTGCTCGTATTGCTACTGAATTAACTAACAGAGAATTACAAAATTCATAAACGACTATAAAGATGACAGATAGAAATCTTAGAAAAGAACGTATAGGGATTGTATCCAGCAATAAAATGGATAAATCTATCGTAGTTGCTGAAGTAAAACGAGTAAAACATGCTATGTATGGAAAATTTGTTTTGAATACTAAAAAGTATACAGCACACGATGAAAAGAATGAGTGCAATGAAGGAGATAAAGTTCGTATTATGGAAACACGTCCTTTGAGTAAATCAAAACGTTGGAGACTAGTAGAAATCATTGAAAGAGCTAAATAATTATGTTACAACAAGAATCAAGATTAAAAGTAGCTGATAACACCGGTGCCAAAGAAGTACTTGTTATTAGAGTTTTAGGAGGAACCAAGAAAAGATATGCCTCAATTGGTGATAAAATTGTTGTAGCTATAAAAGAAGCTACTCCAAATGGATCAGTAAAAAAAGGTCAAGTTTCTCGTGCAGTTGTTATACGTGCAAAAAAAGAAATTAGACGAAAAGATGGTTCTTATATCAGATTTGATGATAATGCTTGTGTATTATTAGATGACAATTCTGGTGAAATGAAAGGAACACGTGTTTTTGGCCCTGTGGCAAGAGAATTACGTGATAAGAAATTTATGAAGATTGTATCACTGGCACCAGAGGTACTATAATAAAGATTAAAATGGCAAAGTTTAAAATAAAATCAGGTGATACCGTAAAAGTAATCGCTGGAGATCACAAAGGTGATCAAGGGAAAGTACTTAAGATTTTAGTAGCTAAAAATCGTGCGATTGTAGAAGGCGTTAATATGGTTTCTAAACACAAAAAGCCGAGTGCTACAAATCCACAAGGAGGAATTGAAAAAATGGAAGCAGCAATTCACATATCTAATTTAATGTTATTAGAAGGTGAAAATACCGTTCGTGTAGGTTACAAAATCGAAGACGGCAAAAAGATTAGAGTTTCCAGAAAATCTGAAAAAGCGATTTAAAGATGAGTTATACACCTAGATTAAAAAGCGAATATCAAGACAAAATTGTCAAAGAACTCTATGAAGAGTTTGGATATAAAAGCATTATGCAAGTGCCAAAATTACTTAAGATTGTTATAAGTAAAGGAGTTGGTGCTGCTACTGCTGATAAAAAGTTAATAGATTATGCTCTTGAAGAGCTAACATTAATAACAGGTCAAAAACCTGTAGCAACAATCTCTAAAAAGGATGTCGCAGTATTTAAACTACGTAAAGGTATGCCTATCGGTACGATGGTAACCCTGCGAAGTGAAAAGATGTATGAATTCTTAGATAGATTAGTAACTGTTTCTTTACCACGTGTTCGTGACTTTCAAGGAATTAAAGCTACTGGTTTTGACGGAAGAGGAAATTATAATTTAGGGATAACTGAGCAAATTATCTATCCAGAAATTAGCATTGATAAAATCAATAAAATTAGTGGTATGGACATTACCTTTGTAACATCTGCTAATACAGATAAAGAAGCAATGTCGTTGTTAAAAGCATTAGGATTACCGTTTAAAAAATAAGTAGAATGGCTAAAGAATCAATGAAAGCCCGCGAGGTTAAAAGACAAAAATTAGTAGATAAGTATGCTGCTAAACGTAAAACTTTAAAAGAAGCGGGAGACTATGAAGCATTACAAAGAATACCAAAAAATGCTTCTCCAGTACGTTTACACAATCGTTGTAAACTAACAGGTAGACCTAAAGGATATATGAGACAATTCGGACTTTCTCGTGTAACTTTTAGAGAAATGGCAAATCAAGGTTTGATACCTGGAGTTAAAAAAGCAAGTTGGTAGTAATCCCATAATAAAATAAAAGATGAACACAGATCCAATCGCAGATTATCTAACAAGAGTTAGAAATGCATTTAGTGCAGGTCATAGAGTAGTTGAAATACCAGCTTCAAATGTCAAAAAAGAGATAACAAAAATCTTATTTGATCAAGGTTATATTTTAAGCTACAAATTTATAGACGATGACAAACAAGGTAGTATTAAAATTGCCTTGAAATATAACAAACAAACCAAAACTTCAGTAATTAAAAAATTACAAAGAGTGAGTACTCCAGGACTACGTAAGTACGTAAGCGCAAACGATATGCCAAGAGTATTAAATGGTTTAGGTCTAGCAATAATATCAACTTCACACGGAGTAATGACCAACAAACAAGCACAAGCTGATAACGTTGGTGGTGAGGTATTATGTTACGTATATTAATATTGAATATTTAAAGAAATGTCAAGAATAGGAAACAGCCCAATTACAATACCAGCGGGTACTACGGTTGAAATTAAAGACAATTTAGTAACTGTAAAAGGTAAGTTAGGAGAGCTTTCACAAGAAGTAAAAGACGTAACAGTTAGTATGAAAGATGGTGTGCTTTCTGTAGAGCGTTTATCTGATAGTAAAACTAACAGAGCAAAACACGGTCTCTATAGAGCATTAATTTCTAATATGATTGAAGGAGTAAACAATGGCTTTACTAAAGAATTAGAACTAGTAGGTGTTGGATATAGAGCTTCAAATCAAGGTCAAAAATTAGACTTGGCATTGGGTTATTCACATACAATTGTATTACAAATTGCACCTGAAGTTAAAGTAGAGACAATTTCTGAAAAAGGAAAGAATCCAATCATTAAATTAACCTCGCACGACAAACAATTAGTGGGACAAGTGGCTGCAAAGATTCGTTCAATGCGTAAACCAGAACCATATAAAGGTAAAGGTGTGAAATTTGTAGGAGAATTATTAAGAAGAAAAGCAGGTAAAACAGCCTAATTAGTATAGCATCATGGGATTAACAAAATTAGAAAGAAGACAAAGAATCAAACGTAGAATACGTAAGATCATTTCAGGAACTGCAAACAAACCTAGATTAAGTGTTTTTCGTAGTAATAAAGAAATATATGTTCAGTTAATTGATGATGTAAGTGGTAATACATTACTGGCTGCATCTTCAAGAGATAAAGAACTAAAATCAGACGGAAACAAAGTTGAAACAGCAAAAGCTGTTGGTAAAGCCTTTGGTGAGAAAGCTCTTAAAGCAGGTGTAACGACTTGTTCATTTGATAGAAATGGATATTTATACCACGGTAGAGTTAAAGCATTAGCAGAAGCTGCTAGAGAAGCAGGATTAAAATTTTAAGAAAGATACTATGTACAAAAAGTATAAAAATGTAGAGCATGTAAAACCAAGCGGACTTGAATTACAAGATCACTTAGTTGGTGTACAAAGAGTTACTAAAGTAACCAAAGGTGGTAGAACCTTCGGTTTTTCAGCTATTGTTGTTGTTGGAGATGGAAACAATGTGGTAGGACATGGGCTAGGAAAATCTAAAGATGTTGCTACAGCTATTGCTAAAGCAATTGAAAATGCAAAGAAAAATTTAGTACGTATTCCAATTAGTAACGAAACATTACCTCATGAACAAAAAGGTAAATTCGGTGGTGCAAGAGTATTTCTGAAACCAGCTTCAAGTGGTACAGGAGTTATTGCTGGTGGAGCCGTTCGTGCAGTACTAGAGTCAGTAGGTGTACATAATGTATTATCAAAATCACAAGGTTCATCAAACCCACATAATGTAGTAAAAGCAACATTTGATGCATTATTACAATTAAGAAGCCCAGAAATGGTAGCACAAGAACGTGGTGTTTCATTGGACAAAGTTTTTAACGGATAAATTGATAATAATGAGTAAGATAAGAGTCAAACAAGTAAGAAGCGTAATCAAAAGAACTGGTACTCAAAAACGCACCATGCAATCTTTAGGATTACGTAAAATGAATCAAGAAGTAGAGCACGAAGCAACACCAGAGATTCTAGGAATGGTCAATAAAGTACAACACTTAGTTTCTGTAACGGAAATTTAAAAATATATAAGTAATGGAATTACATAATTTAAGACCTGCTAAAGGTGCAACACATTTAAGTAAACGTGTTGGTCGAGGACAAGGATCTGGTAAAGGTGGTACTGCCACAAGAGGTCACAAAGGTGCAAAATCTCGTTCTGGTTACTCAAGAAAAATTGGTTTTGAAGGTGGTCAAATGCCATTGCAAAGACGTGTGCCAAAATTTGGTTTTACAAATATTAATAGAAAAGAGTATCAAGGTGTAAATCTAGATACACTTCAAGCTTTAGTTGATGCAGGAAAAGTAAAGGATACAGTTGATATGCAAGTACTTATTGATAACAGATTAGCACGTAAAAACGAAATGGTAAAAATATTAGGTAGAGGTGAACTTAAAGCTAAGTTAAACATCACTGCAAATAAATTTACGGCGACTGCAAAAGAAGCAATAGAAAAAGCAGGCGGTTCAGCAACTGAATTATAACCTACCAATGAAAAAAATAATACAAACAATACAAGATATTTGGAAGATAGAAGAGCTTAGAAATAAGTTAATTCTAACCTTAGGCTTTATGGCGGTGTATCGCTTTATGGCACAAGTATCTTTACCAGGAATTGATACAACACAACTTGGGGCTGCAACAAATGCTCAAGGCGGATTGTTAGGAATAATTAATGCCTTTACAGGAGGTGCTTTTTCTAGCGCATCTATTATGGCATTAGGTGTTATGCCTTATATATCAGCTTCAATTGTAGTACAATTAATGGGTATTGCTGTTCCTTATTTACAAAAATTGGATAAAGATGGTGAAAGCGGTAGAAATAAAAAGACACAAATTACACGTTGGTTAACAATTTTAATTACTTTAGTACAAGGACCCGCCTATATTACAAATATGCGCGCAATTGGTATCCCTGAAAGTGCCTTTACAATGGGGCATGGAGGTATGTTTTTTGTCTCATCTTTGATTTTGTTAACGACAGGTTCAATATTTGCCATGTGGTTAGGAGAGAAAATTACAGACAAAGGCATTGGTAATGGTATTTCATTATTGATTATGGTAGGTATTATTGCTCGATTCCCAGGATCATTTATGAATGAAGTAACATCTAAAATGTCAGCAGGTGGTGGAGCAGGGATCATGATTCTTTTAGAAATCGTTGTTTGGTTCTTAGTGATTATGGCATCTGTTTATTTAGTAACTGCTATACGTAGAGTTACTGTTCAGTATGCAAAACGGTCTGTAATTGGAGCAATTAAAACGGTAGGGAGCGCAAGAGATTACATTCCTTTAAGATTAAATTCTGCGGGTGTAATGCCAATAATATTTGCACAAGCTTTAATGTTTGTACCAGCTTTACTTGCACAATCGGATAATGAAACGGTAAAAACAATTGGAATACAATTTCAAGATATGTTCGGACTATGGTATAATGTACTATTTGCTGTATTAATCATAGTTTTTAGTTTTTTTTATACGGCAATAACAATACCTACCAATAAAATGGCAGATGATTTAAAAAGAGGAAACGGATTTATTCCTGGTGTAAAACCGGGTCATGATACAGCAGAGTTATTAGACACAGTATTGTCTCGCATAACCTTTCCTGGATCAATATTTTTAGCTTTGTTATCTGTTTTACCTGCATTTGTAGTACAATTTGGAGTACAACAAAATTGGGCATTATTTTACGGAGGTACTTCATTAATCATTATGGTTGGTGTGGCAATTGATACAATACAACAAATAAACGCTTACTTGTTGAATCATCATTATGATGGTTTAATGAAAACAAGTACTGGGCGTAGAGCAAAATAAATAAAAATATGGCTAAACAACCCGCAATAGAACAAGATGGAACCATAACAGAAGCTTTGTCAAATGCAATGTTTCGAGTAGAATTAGAAAACGGACACATCGTTACAGCTCATATTTCGGGAAAAATGAGAATGCACTACATTAAACTTTTACCTGGTGATAAGGTAAAATTAGAGATGAGTCCATACGATTTAAGTAAAGCTAGAATAACATACAGATACTAATAATATGAAAGTAAGAGCATCCTTAAAGAAAAGATCTGCCGACGACAAAATAGTACGTCGTAAGGGTAGATTATACGTGATCAACAAAAAAAATCCAAAACATAAACAAAGACAAGGATAATTATGGCAAGAATAGCAGGTATAGATATTCCAAATAATAAAAGAGGTGTGATTGCACTTACTTATATTTATGGTGTTGGAAGAAGTAGAGCAAAAGAAATTTTAGCAGCAGCTAAAGTTGATGAAAGCACTAAAGTTCAAGATTGGTCTGATGACGAGATTGCTCACATTCGTGAGGAAGCAGGTAAATTTACTATTGAAGGTGAATTACGTTCTGAAACTCGTTTAAACATCAAACGTCTTATGGATATTGGTAGTTATAGAGGAATCCGTCATAGAACAGGTTTACCTTTAAGAGGCCAAAGAACAAAGAACAACTCAAGAACCAGAAAAGGTAAACGTAAAACTGTTGCTAATAAAAAAATAGCAACTAAATAATAGCTGAATCATGGCGAAAAAGACAGTAGCAAAAAAACGTAAAGTAATTGTTGAAGCAGTTGGTGAAGCTCATATTCACGCTTCTTTTAACAATATCATTATCACTTTAACGAATAAGAAAGGTGAAGTAATCTCTTGGTCATCTGCAGGAAAGATGGGTTTTAGAGGTTCTAAGAAAAATACACCTTATGCAGCTCAATTAGCAGCAGAAGATTGTGCAAAAGTTGCACATGAAGCTGGTTTGAGAAAAGTGAAAGCGTATGTAAAAGGACCAGGTAACGGTAGAGAATCAGCAATGCGCGCTATTCACAATAGCGGTGTTGAAATTACCGAAATCAATGATGTAACTCCATTACCACATAATGGATGTCGTCCTCCAAAACGTAGAAGAGTATAATAATTAATACTAATTGTAAGAACGCTAAGATTTTCGAAGGATTAAACTCTAGACCTTAATTCGTAATCGTTTTTACCTAAATCAATTCAAATGGCTAGATATACTGGACCTAAAACAAAAATTGCAAGAAAATTCGGCGAGCCAATCTTTGGCCCTGATAAAAGTTTCGAAAAAAAGAACTATCCACCAGGTCAACATGGAAATAACAGAAGACGTGGGAAGAAATCTGAATATGCTGTTCAATTACAAGAAAAGCAAAAAGCTAAATATACCTATGGTATTTTAGAAAAACAATTCAGTAACTTGTTTAAAAAAGCACAACGCAGAAGTGGTATTACAGGTGAAATCTTATTACAACTTTGTGAATCAAGACTTGATAATGTTGTCTATAGATTAGGTATTGCTCCTTCTAGAAGCGCTGCACGCCAATTAGTTTCTCACCGTCACATTACTGTAAACGGTAGTTTAGTTAACATACCATCTTATAGCTTAAAAGCGGGAGACGTTGTGAGCGTACGTGAGAAATCAAAATCACTTGAAGCTATTGAAAATTCGTTAGCCAATAAAAATGCTGTTTACGAATGGATGACATGGAATAATGATACCAAACAAGGTACTTTTGTTTCTGTCCCTGAAAGACTTCAAATTCCAGAAAATATTAATGAACAATTCATCGTCGAATTGTACTCTAAATAATAAAGATAATTAACCTACTATGGCTATATTAAATTTTCAAAAACCCGATACGGTAATTAAAATTGAATCAAACGAATTTGAAGGAACTTTTGAATTTAGACCTTTAGAACCTGGCTTTGGTTTAACTGTTGGAAATGCCTTACGAAGAGTTTTACTCTCTTCTTTAGAAGGTTATGCTATTACATCAATACGTGTAGAAGGTGTTGAACATGAATTTTCAACAATACCTGGAGTTGTAGAAGATGTAACAGACATTATATTAAATTTAAAACAAGTACGTTTTAAAAGACAAATTGATGAGGTAGAGAACGAGACTGTATCAGTTGCAATCTCTAAAAAAGATCAATTTACAGCAGGAGATTTACAACCATTTATCTCAGGTTTCCAAGTCTTAAATCCAGACTTAGTTATCTGTAATATGGATAAAAAAGTAAACCTTCATATGGAGATGACCATTGAGAAAGGTAGAGGTTTTGTTCCAGCAGAAGAAAATAAAAAATCTGGAATGCCACTTGGTACAATTTTTACTGATTCTATATACACACCAATCAAATTGGTAAAATATGATGTAGTAAATCATCGTGTGGAACAAAAAACAGATTATGAAAAATTAATCTTTGACATCAAAACAGATGGTTCAATAAGTCCGCAAGATGCATTAACGGAAGCTGCTAAAATACTAATCCAACACTTTATGCTTTTCTCTGATGAGCGTATAACTATGGAATCTGATGAAATTGCACAAACAGAATCATATGATGAAGAATCATTACACATGCGCCAATTGTTAAAAACAAAATTGGTTGATATGGATCTTTCTGTGAGAGCTTTAAATTGTCTAAAAGCTGCTGAAGTTGATACTTTAGGTGATTTGGTTTCATTCCATAAAAGTGATTTGATGAAGTTTAGAAACTTTGGTAAAAAATCCTTGACTGAATTAAGCGAATTAGTTGATAATAAAAACTTAAGCTTCGGAATGGATCTAGCTAAATATAAGTTAGAAAAAGAGTAATAGAAATACAATTTAATCGCTTTAAGCGAATATACTAGTAAGTAAGATGAGACACGGAAAGAAATTTAATCATTTAGGAAGAAAAACAGCACATAGAAAAGCAATGTTGTCTAATATGGCTTGTTCCCTAATAGAGCATAAACGTATTAATACGACCTTAGCAAAAGCAAAAGCTTTACGCCAATATGTAGAACCTATTATTACAAAATCAAAAGAAGATACTACGCACAATCGTCGTATGGTATTCAAGTATTTGAAAAATAAATACATGGTAACAGAACTATTTAAAAATGTTTCTGTTAAGATAGGTGATAGACCAGGTGGCTATTTAAGAATTATAAAATTAGGAAATCGACAAGGAGATAATGCCGAAATGGCAATGATTGAGTTTGTTGACTATAACGAAGTTTATAATCCAAATGCTAAAAAGAAAAAAACGACAAGACGTAGTCGTAAAAAGAAAACGGATGAGGTAGTAGAAGCTACTGAATCAAAATCTGAAGAAACCACAGAAGAAGCAAAATCTGAAGAATAATTAGATTTAGTAAGATAAAGATAGGGATAAGCCAAAAGCTTATCCCTTTTTTAGTATCTACGGCTTACACAATTAAATTACTACTTTTGTGTCTAGTTAAAATAGGAGTATTTTGAACAGAAAAATAAAACTTATTTGGGATTTTAGAAGTGAAGTGGCTCATCAGATAGCACAAAACCACAATAGTGATACAAAAGCTTTTGTAAATCATAAGGGAATTGATTTTCTGGATGCAGGTGTTAGGAAGGTGTCAGAATATCACAGTTTAAGCTACCTTGTGGTAGAAGAGACCTATATGATTGCTGTTAGAGATGCTCTAAAACCACATAGAGCCGAATTGGCCGAATAATTGATTCAAACATAAACTAAGAATAATCGATAACATTTAACGAGTAAGCAGAACAAATGAATTTACAAGAAAGACAACAAGCATTTATTAACTTAGGAATTTTCTTAGCTCAGTTTAAGCTTACATCTATAAAAAAGGACGATTCTATAGCTTGTAATAGCCCACATTTTGAGCAACTAAAAACAAATATTGTAAGTTCAGTACATCATAATGGGTGGTTTACAGAAGAAAATGTTTTATATGCTATTGAGACCTGGGCTGCTGCTTTATCTGAATCTGCAATCTTACGATGGACTAAGAAGTATCAATTCAAAGATGAAAGTTTAAAGAAAGTGGTAATTATTACTGCAGGAAATATTCCTTTAGTAGGTTTTCATGATTTCATCAGTGTCTTAATGGCAGGGCATAAGCTGCTGATAAAACAATCTGCTAGTGATCAAAACCTGCTGCCCGTATTAGTAGATTTTCTAATTTGTATAGAACCTCGTTTTAAAGATCGTATCACATTTACAGAATCTCAACTAACTGATTTTGATGCAGTAATTGCAACAGGTAGTAATAATACGGCACGTTACTTTGAACATTATTTCAAGAAGTATCCGCATATCATTCGAAAAAACAGAAATGCTGTTGCCGTTCTTTCTGGCAAAGAATCAGCAGATGAGTTAGAGGCTTTAGGCGAAGATATATTTCGATTTTTTGGACTGGGATGTCGTAGTGTCTCAAAAATATTTGTACCAAGAAATTATGATTTCGATAAATTGTTTAATGCTGTATACAAGCAACATGAGATTATCGAATATCTAAAATACAAGAATAATTACGATTACAATAAGACCGTTTATTTGATGAGTCAAATTTCGTTATTAGAGAATGGATTCTTAGTGTTAAAAGAAGATACGAGCTATGCATCACCAATTGCTACTTTATTCTATGAATATTATGATGATGAAGTAGCTTTAGAAAATAAACTTAAGATGGATAAAGATCAAATTCAATG
>Ga0209633_10000601_pt1 | contig 40900 bp, 29 predicted proteins | sample Cruoilmetagenom1_FD_187290 | JGI IMG/M metagenome (GOLD analysis project Ga0209633, IMG submission 187290) | Oil polluted marine microbial communities from Coal Oil Point, Santa Barbara, California, USA - Sample 1 (SPAdes) (version 2) | ecosystem: Environmental > Aquatic > Marine > Oil seeps ...
AAAATATTTGCAATTATATCTAAATGAGTTTGTTTATAAGCTAAATCGTAGGTATTTTGGTGAGCGAATCTTCGATAGGCTAGTTATAGCTAATATTACAGGATTATGAATAATAACGGATATACAAATATTATTTTTACTAATATGATAAAATCTAATTTTAAGATTCTTGCTTTAATGTCTGGGACATCTTTGGATGGTATTGATATTATTAATGTAAGTTTTTCTTTTAATAAATGTTGGAGTTTTAAAATCCATAATGCAGAAACTATAAAATATTCAAATGAATGGAAATTGGTTTTAAGTCAGTTGGTAAAAACTCCAATGAACCAATTAAAAGCTATAGATTCTAAATACTCTGAATACTTAGTAACTGTAATTTCAAATTTTATAAATAAGAATAGCCTTGAAGCTATTGATTTTATTTCCTCACATGGACATACTGCATTACATCAGCCAGAAAATGGTTTAACATACCAAATCGGAAACCAGCAAATTTTAGCAGATGTTTTAAATAAAAAAATTATTTGCGATTTTAGAGTTCAGAATGTGGCATATGGAGGACAAGGAGCTCCATTAGTTCCTATTGGCGATCGTTTGTTGTTTAATGATTATGAGTACTGTCTTAATTTAGGAGGGTTTGCTAATATTTCTTATGAACTTAATAATGAAAGAATCGCATTCGATATTTGCCCAGTTAATATTGTTTTGAATTATTATGTCTCAAAATTAAAGATGGAATATGACGATAAAGGTCAATTAGCTTCCACAGGAAACATAAATGAAGACTTATTATTTAAATTAAATGCACTTCAATTTTATAATGAGAAAGCTCCAAAATCGTTAGGTTTAGAATGGGTAGAGTTAAATGTATTCCCATTAATTGAACTATTTAAACTTCAAACTGAAGATATCCTAAGAACTTATATTGAGCATGTAGCTATTCAAATTTCAAAAATTATTTTACACAAAAAAAGAAAAGTTTTAGTAACAGGAGGAGGTGTTTATAACGATTTTTTGATGCATAGAATAGAATGTTTTTCAAAATCTGAGATTGTAATTCCAAGTGATGAAATTGTAGAGTATAAAGAAGCCTTAATTTTTGGGTTGCTTGGTGTGCTTAAAGAAATAAATGAAGTCAATTGCTTAAAAAGCGTTACAGGTGCAAAACAGGATCATTCTTCTGGAAAAATATTAATCCCTAAAAATCAGATTTAATTAACATTTAGCTTCGATTGTTTTTTATATTTGTTACAAGAAATTAAACCAATCAAAATTGATAAAAGATTTACTTCAGAAATACGAAAATAAGATTCCCGAAATCGTGTTTCATTGGAACGACCCCGAAACTGATGCAGAGGGTTGGACAGTAATTAACTCATTACGAGGAGGAGCAGCAGGCGGAGGAACACGAATGCGAAAAGGTTTAGATAGAAATGAGGTGTTGTCTCTAGCTAAAACCATGGAAGTGAAATTCACAGTTTCTGGTCCTGCCATTGGTGGTGCAAAATCTGGAATAAACTTTGATCCGCAAGATCCACGTAAAAAGGAGGTTTTAGAACGTTGGTACGCAGCTGTATCTCCATTGTTGAAAAGTTATTATGGAACAGGAGGAGATTTAAATGTTGATGAAATCCATGAAGTAATTCCAATCACTGAAGAGAGTGGAGTTTGGCATCCTCAAGAAGGTGTTTTTGAAGGTCATTTTAAACCTACTCAAGCTGATAAAATTAACAGAATTGGTCAGTTAAGACAAGGAGTTATTAAGGTTATTGAAAACACAAAGTATTCTCCAAATGTAGGTAGGAAATATACAGTGGCAGATATGATTACTGGCTATGGAGTAGCTGTAGCAGCAAAACACTTTTACGATATTAATGGTAATTCTATAAAAGGAAAACGTGTAGTTGTTCAAGGTTTTGGAAACGTTGGTGCAGCAGCCGCTTTTTATTTTGCCCAAATGGGAGCTAAAATTGTAGGTATTATTGATAAAGTTGGTGGGTTAATCAATGAAGAAGGATTCTCATTTAAAGAAATCACAGATTTGTATCTTAATAAGAATGGAAATTCTTTAGTTGCAGATGATTTAATACCTTTTAAAGAAATCAATCAAAAAATTTGGTCCTTGCAAACAGAGGTGTTTGCACCTTGTGCAGCGTCAAGATTAATAACACAAGATCAAATTGATCAAATGATTTCAACAGGTTTAGAGGTGATTACTTGTGGTGCTAACGTGCCTTTTGCCGATAAGGAAATTTTCTTCGGATCTATAATGGAGCATACAGACCAAAAAGTGAGCTTAATACCAGATTTTATTTCAAACTGTGGTATGGCAAGAGTTTTTGCATATTTTATGGAGCGTAAAGTGCAAATGACTGATGAAGCTATTTTTAACGATACGTCTAAAGTTATAAGAAAAGCTTTAAAAGAAGTTCATAAAAAAAATTCAACTAAAATAGGTGTTAGCGAAACTGCTTTTGAGATTGCGCTAAGACAACTAATCTAACTACTATGGAAACAGTAATAATTCTCGTATTTGTTTTTGGCTATTTGGCCATAACATTAGAACATAATATTAAAATTGATAAATTAATACCAGCTTTAGTAATGATGGCTATTAGTTGGGCTCTAATATCATTAGGCATAGATGATTTTACCCAATGGTTCGATTCGGCTAAGCATAGCTTAATGGATAATTTTGGTATGCTTCCACATGAAGAGAAAATGCACATGATGGAAGAAACTTTACTTCATCATTTAGGTAAAACGGCTGAAATTCTTGTGTTCTTATTAGGAGCCATGACTATTGTAGAGATTATTGATTATTTTGATGGCTTTTCTACAATTAAGAATGCAGTAAACTTTAACAGTAGAAAGAAATTACTTTGGATGTTTTCTATCCTAGCTTTTATATTATCTGCAATTATTGATAACCTAACTGCGACAATTGTATTAATTTCAATTCTTCAAAAAATAGTAAAAGAAAGAGATGTAAGAATATGGTATGCTGGTTTAATAATTATTGCAGCTAATGCTGGTGGAGCTTGGTCTCCAATAGGTGATGTTACAACAACAATGCTTTGGATTGGTGATAAAGTTTCAACAGGTAAATTATTTATGTATTTATTTATTCCGTCTTTATTATGTATGATTGTTCCAACTTTTATTGCCTCTTTATTAGCGCCTTTCAAAGGGACTTTAGAATTGCAAGAGTCGGATAACAAACCTAAAAACAAGTATAGTTCTACCATGTTATTTTTAGGATTAGGAGCTATCATATTTGTGCCAATTTTTAAAGTAATTACACATTTACCACCTTATGTTGGTATGATGCTTTCATTAGGAGTTGTTGCAATTTTTGCTGAAATCTATAGTAATTCGAAATTTTCAATTTCAGAAATAGGCTCAGAAGAACATGATTCAGGTGCTAGTCATAGTCCTGTACATTATTCCTTATCCAAAATTGAATTACCAAGTATATTGTTTTTCTTAGGAATTTTAATGGCAGTAGCAGCCTTAGAATCTTTAGGTATTCTTTTTGGTTTTGCGGGATCTCTGCAAGATTCTATGCCAATGATGCAAACAGAACCAGCAGGAACAGTTGTTTCTGATTTAGTTGTGCTATTGCTTGGTGTTGGGTCTGCAGTTATTGATAATGTGCCATTAGTAGCTGCGAGTTTAGGTATGTTCTCTCAGCCATTAGACGATCAGCTTTGGCATTTTATTGCTTATTCTGCAGGAACTGGAGGTAGTATGTTAATTATCGGTTCTGCAGCAGGAGTTGTTGCAATGGGAATGGAGAAAATTGATTTCTTTTGGTATTTTAAGAAAATATCTTGGTTAGCATTAGTAGGTTTTTTAGCTGGTGCAGCTGCCTTTATGGTTACAAGGTCTATTTTTTAAAACCTTTTTTAAATTGAAATTATAAATATACTTAAGCTAAAAACTTAACGTTATAACAACAAGAACTTAAAAATTAAACATTTTAGTATGATATCATTAAATACTATTCAAGATGAAGTAGCAGTTTTGGCTGAAGGAGAATCAGTAGAAAAGACGTTATCCATAATTGAATTAATTACAAGTGGCGGAACATCAGGAATGGTGATTATTTTCATTTTGTTTCTACTCTTAATTGTAGCCACTTACATTTATTTTGAACGCATTTTTGCTATTAAATCAGCTTCAAAGGTCGATTCAAATTTTATGAATCAGATTAAGGATCACGTCAGTAATGGCAAGATTGATTCTGCACAGATGTTATGTGCTCAGCAAAATTCGCCAGTTTCAAGATTAATTGCTAAAGGAATTACCAGAATTGGGAAACCTTTAGAAGACATTAATACAGCGATTGAAAATGCAGGTCGATTAGAAATATATAGCTTAGAAAAAAATGTCAGTGTCTTAGCAACCATTTCTGGCGTAGCTCCAATGATAGGATTCTTAGGGACTGTAGTAGGTATGATTCTTGCGATTTTTGAATTGGCAAATGCAGGCGGATCCATACAAATGGATGTTTTAGCAAGTGGATTATACACAGCTATGACCACAACCGTTGGTGGACTTATTGTTGGTATTATTGCTTATGTTGCATACAATCATATAGTTGTAAAGACTAATAAAGTTGTTCACCAAATGGAAGCCAACTCTATTGAATTTTTAGATCACTTAAACGAACCTATCTAATTATGAACATTAGAGGAAGAAATAAAGTAACACCAGAATTCAATTTCGCGTCAATGACAGATATTGTGTTCTTGTTATTAATCTTTTTTATGATAGCGTCAACATTGGTAAGTACTAATGCGATTGATATTATTTTACCAAAAGCAAGTGGTAAGACAGAAAATAAAAAATCAACGGCTGTAAGTATCAAAAAAGATTTGACTTATTATATTGACCAAAAGCGTGTAGGCGAGAGTGTTTTAGAAACACAATTATTATCCATATTAGCTAATCAAGAATCTCCAACGATTGTTTTAAGAGCAGAAAAATCTGTTCCTGTAGAAAATGTTGTAAAAGTCATGGACATCGCCAACCGAAATAAATTTAAAGTAATTTTGGCTGTACAGCCTAATTAAACGGCATCATTTTTGAAAACAATAGAGTGTAACCTATAAGATTTCAAAAACCTGACAGGTTTATTAAATAAAATAAAGTGAAATATTTAGAGACTAAACACGAACGCAATTCTGCAAGAATCACAGCACTCATTGCTCTGATACTACTTTTGCTATTGTTTGTTGTTGGTCCTCAATATATGGATCCACCAGAAGAATATGGTGTAGCTGTAAACTTCGGAACTACAGATTTTGGTAGTGGTAACAAGCCATTAAGTGAGCCAAGAAAAGCAGTTGAAGATAAGGTTGTAGAAGAAAGCACTGTTGAAGAAGTAATACCAGAAGAAACACAAGTCACTCCAACTGAAGCCGCAACAAAAGCAGAAGAAGTAATGACACAAGATAATGCTGAAGCAATTGCTATTAGAAAGCAAAAAGAAGCAGAGGCAAAAGCAAAGGCTGATGCAGAAGCAAAAATTAAAGCTGAAGCAGAACGTGTTGAACGCGAAAAGCGTGAAGCCGAAGAAAAGAAAAGAGCTGAAGAAGCAGAGAAAAAGAGAAAACTAGATAATCTTATCGGAGGCGTAAAAAACGCAGAAGGGGATACTGATGGAGGAGAAGGCCCAGATAGTCAAGGAGGAAATAAAGGACAGTTAGATGGGGATCCTTATGCACCAAGTTATTTTGGTGGTTCAGGTCCTGGAAAAGGAGGTATTGGCTACGGATTAGGAGGAAGAGGAAGGCCATCAAAACAAATTTACAAGCAAGATTGTAACGAATATGGTTTAGTAGTTGTGAGAATTGAAGTTAATAAACAAGGAAAAGTTATTAAAGCGCAACCAGGCATTAGAGGTACAACTAATACAGATCCATGTTTATTAGAACCTGCTAGAAAAATAGCAATGTCTCATAAATGGCCTGCTGATGCTGATGCACCAACGACTCAAGTTGGCTTCGTAAGTATTAACTTTGATGTAGGTCAGTAAATGAATTATCAAGATACAGTAAATTGGATGTTTCAACAGCTTCCAATGTATCAAAATAAAGGCAACTCTGCTTTTAAAAAAGATTTAACCAATACCATTAATTTTGCGAAACACTTGAATCATCCAGAAGATCGATTCAAATCTATACATATTGGTGGTACAAATGGTAAAGGTTCTACAAGCCATATGTTGGCTTCAATATTACAAGAAGCTGGTTATAAAGTTGGGTTATATACATCTCCACACTTAAAGGATTTTAGAGAACGTATTAGAATTAACAAAAATGTTATAAGTAAGCATTCGGTTATAGGTTTCATTAAAAAAAACAAAGCCTTTTTAGAAGCGAATCAATTATCTTTTTTTGAAATGACCGTTGGTATGGCTTTCGATTATTTTGCCAAGCAGAAAGTTGATATTGCTATTATTGAAGTGGGTTTAGGTGGACGCCTAGATTCCACAAATATTATTCCACCAGAATTATCCATAATAACGAACATTGGTTTAGATCACACTCAGTTTTTAGGAAACACACTTCAAAAGATAGCAGGTGAGAAAGCAGGAATTATTAAAAAAAATATTCCTGTAGTTATTGGTGAAACACACCCAGAAACTGAAATCATTTTTAAATCCAAAGCTCAAGAAACAAACGCTGAGATTTATTTTGCAGATCAAACTATAAGTAAAATTTTAGAAAGTGATTTAAAAGGATCTTATCAAATTCATAATATAAAAACCGTTATGCAATCGGTAAATATTTTAAAGGAATTAGATTTTAAAATTTCGGATACAGACTTAAAAGTAGGTCTCTTAAATGTTGTTACAAATACGGGTTTACAAGGACGATGGCAAATTTTAGGTAACAAACCTAGGATTGTATGTGATACTGCACATAATAAAGAAGGACTAATTTATGTAATGGAGCAGTTGCAAAATGAATCGTTCAAAAAACTTCATATGGTCTTTGGTGTCGTAAATGATAAAGATTTAGAGCCCATAGTTTCGTTGTTTCCTAAAGATGCGATATATTATTTCTGTAAACCTAATGTGCAACGCGGACTAGATGCCAAATTATTAAAGACTGCTTTTGAAAAACATCAGCTATTCGGAAAGTCTTATCATAGTGTTAATGAAGCTCTAACTTGCGCAAAATCAAACGCTGATAAAGCTGATTTGATTTATGTTGGTGGTAGTGCTTTTGTGGTGGCAGAAATAATTTAATTTTTTTGTAAAAAACCTTTTGAGATTTTAAAAACTAATCTATATTTGCATCCCGATAACTTTCGGGACTTATAAATAGGGCGACTAGCTCAGTTGGTTCAGAGCACTTGGTTTACACCCAAGGGGTCAGGGGTTCGAATCCCTTGTCGCCCACATCAATTAAAAATCCGATTTGATTTTTCAAATCGGATTTTTTGTTTCCAAAAACACCAAGTCAACGGCTTGAAGCTCTTTTTGGAAACAAAAATTCTAAGATGCTCCTATGCGTATCGGAATTGTACTTGCAGAAGTGGTTTTGTTAAGGGATATGTAATTCCTTGTATTTTAAAAACCATTTTTTGTAGAATAAAAAAAGGGTCATTAACTCAGTTGGTTTAGAGTGTTACCTTGACAGGGTAGAAGTCGCCAGTTCGAATCTGGCATGACCCACTTTTGTTTTTATTCACTTGCAATTTATATCAGATCCAAAATCCGCTCCAAAGCCATGCCACGAGATCCTTTAATTAAAGCCGTAGCATCTTCAAGATTAATAGCTATTAATTCAACTTTTAAATCTTCAAAACATGAAAATTTATTAGTCGATTTTTTAGTGTTTGTCTTAAAAAAGTTTTCGCCAATGATGTAGATATTACTTTCAAAATTATCTTCTATAAAATCTACAATATTTTGATGTTCTTTTTCAGCTTCGGCTCCCAATTCAAACATATCTCCAAGAAAAAGGTATTTGTTTTCAACATCTAATTGTTTTAAATTTTTGAGTGCTGCCAACATACTTGTAGGATTGGCATTGTATGCATCGAGGATGATTTTTGTAGTTCCTTTTTTAATAATTTCAGAACGATTATTGTCTGGCTGATAGCCTTCAACAGCCTTTTTTATATCTTCAGTTTTAACTTTAAAATACTTTCCAATAGCTACGGCAACAGCAATATTTCCGTAGTTGTAATCTCCTATGAGTTGACTTTCAATTTGAGTGTTATCATAATTTATAGATACATAAGGATTTGCACTTTTAAAAGAGACTAAGCAACCATTATTAAGATTTGAGCCAAAAGTGCTAACATTAGTATAGTCTCCAATTTGCGTTACTTGCTTTACATCATCACTATTTATAAAAGCTGTTTTCTTATTTAATTTTAAATAATCATACAATTCAGACTTACCTTTAATTACTCCTTCAATTCCACCAAAACCCTCTAAATGTGCTTTTCCAAAATTGGTAATTAAGCCATAATCTGGTTCGACTATTTGGCACAAAAATTCAATTTCTTTTTGATGGTTAGCTCCAATTTCTACAATTCCGAAATCTAAATCTTCAGTAAAACTTAACAATGTGAGTGGAACTCCAATATGATTGTTTAAGTTTCCAACGGTAGCTTTTACCTTGTATTTTGTTTCTAAAACAACCTTAATGAGCTCTTTTGTGGTTGTCTTGCCATTACTTCCTGTTAATGAAATAATAGGAATGTTAATAGTGTTTCTGTGATATGTAGCAAGTTGTTGAAGCGCAGTCAATACATCATTTACAATAATGCAATTATCGTTTACTGATGCATCTACATCATCTACAACACAATATTTGGCTCCGCCATCAAAAGCTTTTTGAACAAATTTATTGCCATCAAAATTTTCGCCTTTAAGCGCAAAGTATATGCAATCTTGTTGTAGTTTTCTAGTATCAGTGCAAACCGTAGTACATGTTTTAAATATGTGATATAAGTCGTCTATTTCCATAGGCTTAAAAATAAAAAAGTCCTGATAAATTTATCAGGACTTTTTAAAATATTATTTAACGTTTATTAGTTACGTCTTTTTCCTCCTTTTTCGCTCTTAGAGCCAACTCTAGATACTGCGCATCTAAAGCCAATATAGTCAGTAGCCATATCTTGTGGGAAATAGCGACGTTGAGCTGGATCAATCCAGTACGCTCTATCTCTCCAAGAGCCACCTTTGTAAACTCTTACTTCGTCATTAATTAACGATGTTCTACTACTAGACTTATCGTATTCTCTAAGCAATTTGCCTTCAGCAGAATCTACTTCTACGCTATGCTTAGGTGAGTTATACATTTTATTAGTGGTATTTTTTTGCCCTTCAGTTTCTTCAAAGTTTTCTCTATAGTAACGAGAAGAACTCTTGTCACCATCTCTAAAGTTTCTGTTATCACTTTCACTAAAGTTTGTTCTTAAGTAAGTTTCTTCTTCATCAACAGGAATTCTTGCAATTTCACCAGGTAAATCTCTAGCAACAATTTTACCATTAGGTAATGTATCATAAACAATCTCATCAGTAGCTACAATTTTCACAGTACCATCTTCATTGATTGCATTTTTAGTATATACATTTCCTCTGTAATAGTTAAAGTCATTGAATTCATCATCTACAATTGGTCTGTAAACATCAGCAACCCATTCGGCAACATTACCAGCCATATCATATAAACCATAATCATTTGGTGAATATGTTTTAACTTCTGCAGTAATATCAGCACCATCGTCAGACCAACCTGCGATTCCACCATAATCACCTTTACCTTGCTTAAAGTTAGCCATCTGATCTCCACGATTTGCACGTTTTCCTGATCTTGTATATTGACCATCCCAAGGGTATTTTTTACGTCCTCTATATACGTTAAAACTACGTAATTCACTCATGCCTAAGGCAGCGTATTCCCATTCAGCTTCTGTTGGAAGTCTGTATTTTACAGGAATTGCACCAGACTCTCTATTGGCATAAATGTTTATTGCATTACCATCAGCATCTGTTTGCTGTCTTCTTTTTCCTCCTTCTAATACTTCAGAATTACCTCCGTAAGTTTCTGTTGGAGCGCTGATATATGTATCAACGTCAAAAGTACTATCAGCATTTAAGTCTGTATATTGTGCATCTCTTTTAATGTAACCAGCTTCTTGTAAAGACAATTCTGCTACACGATTAGATCTCCAATTTGCGTATTCAACAGCTTGAATCCAGCTTACACCTACTACAGGGTAATTTGCATAACCAGGATGGCGTAAATAATTTTCGGTCATCATTTCATTATAACCTAAACGATTTCTCCAAACTAATGTATCTGGGAGCGCACCTTTATAGATTAATGCAAAATCTGGATTATCTGGTGGATAAACACTTTTTAAATAATCTAAGTAATAAAGATAATTTACATTGGTAATTTCAGTTTCATCCATATAGAATGATTGAATGTGTTGCTGATTTGGAGTGTTATTCCAATCATGCATTGGGTCATCTGCGACTTTACCCATAGTAAAGGTTCCACCCTCAATAAACGAAGTTCCTGGAGGTGTTTCTTGTTCTTTAAATTCGGTGTTGTACTGAAAACCACCTTGTTTATCGTTAATTTTCCAGCCTGTAGCACTATCTACATTGCCTGAATTAGAAGAACGGTTGCAGCTAACAATTGACGCACAAAGCGTAATTGCTATTAAAAATTTTAGGTTTGAGACATTTTTCATATCCATACTTTTAAGTAAGCTAGTTTAATTTTAGAGTCGCAATATAGTAATTAAAGGTAAACTGACAACTTTTTTTTGACTCTAATTGTAAAAAAATACGCATTTCATCCTTTTTTTTGAACATAACAACGGATTTTTTTCAATTTATCGATGTATTTTGCTCCTTTAATAACGTGCATAGAAATGAATTATTGTTGTATTTTTGAAATAAAAATTGTGAGGTCATAATATCGTGCTTTTATAGCCGTTATTCTACTGTGAAATCCACCAATATGTCTAATTTAATGATATTTTGTTTGATTTTATTTGACTAAAAAACCAAAATGAATACATGAAAAATTGCTTTTTAATCTTTCTTCTCTTATTTACGATGCTTTGTTTTGGGCAACAAAAACAATTTAATATTAATTGGAATGGAAGTAAAGTTTTAGAAACCGCTTATAGTAAAATTGAAGTACCTGGTTTTGATACTAATCATTTTAATTATAGTGATAATAATGGATTAACCTTTTTTGCGCAATGGGAAAGCAATGGAAGCTTAATAGATGAAAACTCTGTACAGTTAACCAATATTGTTTATGAAACCATTTCTACTAGCGAATTAAAGAACTTAAATCCAGAGCTTATACCAAACTCTCCTATATATAAGTTAAATAACACCAAGGCAAGAGATAAACAGGCTTATTATTTTGAATTAAGTCCTATTATTAAGGACAGAGGTGCTTATAAAAAAATAACTGCTTTTACTATACTATATAATATGCGTTCTGGTCGTTCTGTAAATAGCGTAATGGGAGTTAATGAAATTACAAATTCAGTTTTAAGTTCAGGACAATGGTTTCGTTTTTATATTGAAGCATCAGGTGTATATATATTATCTAAAAGCTTTTTAGGGAGTTTAGGTATTAATACTAATTCTGTAGATCCAAGAACAATTAAGATTTATGGTAATGGAGGAAGAATGTTACCATTAGAGAATTCGGCAAACTATCCTTTTGATGTAGTAGAAAATGCAGTAAAGTTTGTTGGAGAAGAAGATGGAAGTTTTGATAATAATGATTTCATCCTTTTTTATGGGGAAGGCCCTAAAACGTATAGTGAAGAAAGCGAAACTAATTTAAACTTATATACAGATAAAACGTATTACTACGTAAATATTAGTTCTGGAAACGGAAAACGTATTCAATCTATGCCAACTATAGATGCAGCTGCAGATATTCAAATTAATACCTTTCAAGATTATCAATTTTATGAAGTTGATGAGCATAACCTTGCAAAATTAGGACGACGCTGGTTTGGCGATGAATTTGATATTGAAAACCAACGTGTTTATGAGTTTGAATTTCCAAATTTGGTCACCACTGAAGCCGTTAGTTTTAAAATTGGAGTAGGTTCTGTTACAGAAACATTGGGTTCCACCATGGGCATAACAGTTAACGGCAATGTCGTTTCTACCTTAACATTAAATCCTATTAGTCCTGGTTCTGTTTTGGGAACTGCTGCGGGATTTAGTAATGCACTTACTGTGGCTTCAGATGACATTACAGTAACTTTTGATTATAACAACAACGGAAACCCTTCGGCCAATGCATTTTTAGATTATATAAATATTGAAGCCACAAGGAACTTAATTTATGAAGGAGGTCAGTTGGTTTTTAAAAATAGAGAGGTTGTTACCACTCCGGGAATAGCAGAATACAATCTATCTAATACATCTACAATATCAGAAATATGGGATATTACGGATCGCTTTAATGTAAGTAGTACTATAAATTCAGCTAATGAAAGTGCTATAAATTTTAAAGCACAATCTGGAGAACAAAAAACATATTTAGCATTTTCTAATTTTAGCGTTTTACAGCCTATAAAAGATGCGCGATCTACGGTTGTTAATCAGGACTTAAAAGGTACTATTTTTAATAATGCCCAAGGACAGTTTGAAGATATTGATTATATCATTTTGGCTCCATCTCAATTTTTATCGCAAGCAGAGCGTTTAGCTCAAATTAATAGAACTAAGTACAACCTTAGTGTAAAAGTAGTTGATTTACAAACTATTTACAATGAGTTTAGTACAGGAAGCCAGGATATTGCTGCACTTAGAAATTTTATTAAATATGTATATGATAATGCCAGTACACCTGCTAAACGATTAAAGTATTTATGTTTATTTGGTGATGGATCTTATGATTATAAAAATCGTATTCGTAACAATACTAATTTAGTACCATCTTGGTATTCAAAATCGAGTTTTAGCCTACAAAGTTCTTTTGTGTCTGATGATTTCTATGCTATGTTAGATGATAACGAAGGTGGAAGTCTAATAGGATCTGATAGAATGGATATTGCAGTGGGTAGGATATTAGCAGAAGATGTGCAACGAGCTAAAGAAATGGTAGATAAGATTAATGCATATTACCAACCAGAGGCTTATGGAAGTTGGAGAAATAATATAGTACTCATTTCTGATGATGTAGATGAAGAATGGGAGAAAAGATTACAAGTGGCTACAGATAATTTAGGGACTACTTTAAATGAAGAAAAATCTTTTTTAAATGTTATAAAGATTCATTCTGATGCTTTTGAGCAAGAATCCTCAGCCGCAGGCAACAGATATCCTAAAGTTAATAAAGCAATAAAGGACGCGATTGAAGTTGGTGCGTTAGTGGTTAACTATTTTGGTCATGGAGGAGAGGACGGAATTGCCAAAGAACGTATATTTGATAAGTTCGATTCTCAGGAGGTTAATAATGTTTGCAAATTTAACCTCTTCATAACCATCACTTGTGAATACACTAAATTTGACGACCCAAACAGAGATACTGCTGGTGAATTTACATTTTGGAATAAAAATGGTGGTGCTATCGGTTTGATTACTACCACGCGACAAATAGGTGTTACTGTTGGTGAAGACATCAATAAAGAATTAGATGATTATTTGTATGCTTTCGGGTCTAGTGATTATCCTTCTGTTGGAGAAGCCTTAAGACTAACAAAAACAGATAATAATATTGCTGGTAGATCACAGAAACGACTAGTGTTCTTTATTGGAGATCCTGCCATGAAATTAGCCTTTGCGCAGCCAGATATTAGATTAACCAAGGTAAACGATGTAGAAATTACACAACCTATAGATACATTAAAAGCTTTAGCTTATACAAAATTAGCAGGTGAAGTTGTAGATGCCAACGGAAACCTTATGTCTAATTATAATGGTACACTTACTGCTACTGTTTTTGATAAGCCCATCGAGCGTCAGACTTTAGGTAATGATGGTATTAAAGAACCATGCACTCCAGAAGATGTCCCCTCAGATTGTGATGACGAATTTATGAAATTAATTATAATGGATTTTACAACCTTAGGTGAGGTAGTATTTAGAGGACAAGCAAGTGTAAATAATGGTCTATTTGAATTCGATTTTGTTGTGCCAAGAGATATTGTTATTCCTGTTGGTAATGGAAAAGTCAGTTTTTATGCTCAAACAGATAATCCAACTTCAGATCAAGCAGGAGCGAATTTCGATATTAAAATTGGTGGTATTAATGAAAATGCTCCAACAGATAATAGTGGTCCAGTTATTAATTTATTTATGAATGACGAAAATTTTGTCTCTGGAGGTATTACCAATGAGTCTCCAACTCTACTAGTAAAGCTTCAAGATAATAATGGAATAAATACAGCAAGTGGCATTGGTCATGATATTACGGCAATTATAGATGGTGACGAAACCAATCCAATTGTATTAAATAATTACTATCAAGCCAATGTAGATGATTATACTAATGGCGTGGTATCTTATCCTTTTAGGGATTTAGAGCCTGGTATGCATACACTCACTTTAAAAGCTTGGGATGTTTACAATAATTCTGCAACAGCAGAAATTCAGTTTGTGGTATTTGATAAGGATGAAGGGTTAGTTATAAATAATGTTTTAAATTACCCTAATCCATTTGTGAGTTATACAGAGTTTTGGTTTAACCACAATAGCGTAGAGCCTTTAGATATTTCAGTACAGATATTTACAATTTCAGGTAAATTGGTAAGAACTTTAAATGGTCAAACCTCAGGAGGAAGTAAAGCTACAAGCTCATTGTCTAAGGATATAATTTGGGACGGAAGAGACGATTTTGGTGATAAAATAGGAAAAGGTGTCTATGTCTATAAACTAAAAGTGAAATCTAACCGTTTAAATAAACAAGTTGAAAAAATTCAAAAACTTGTTATACTATAATAATAATTTATATTTGCCATTGATTTAATACTATTCGTTTGGTATAAATATTCAAAAATTGAACATGAAAAAACACATCATAACCCTTATCGCTTTTGCGACAATTAACCTAAGCTTTGGGCAAGACACAACTCAAAATATTCCTAGCAGCTCAGATAGTCGAGTAATTACAACAGGTTTGCCATTTATGCTTATTTCTCCAGATGCAAGGTCTGCTTCTATGGGAGATATGGGAGTTGCAACCTCTGTAGATGGGTTTTCACAACAATACAATCCTGCAAAATATGCGTTTTCAGAAACTAAACAAGGAGTCAGTTTAAGTTACACACCTTATTTAACAAGATTGGTAAATGATATTTCATTAAGCTACGTAACGTATTTTAATAGAATAAATGATTACAGTGCATTTTCTGTTGGTCTTAAATATTTTTCGCTAGGAGAAATTGTATTAACACAAGATGCTAATGATCCTGGTACTGCTGTTAAACCCAATGAATTTGCTGTAGATGCTGCTTATTCGTTAAAACTAAGCGAGCAGTTTTCAATGGCAGTAGCTTTACGTTATATGAGATCTGCACTAAGAATAGGGCAAGTAGATGCAAATGCACAACCAGGTAGTACTTTTGGAGCAGATATTACAGGTTATTATCAAAGTGAAGAAGAAGCTTATAGTGATTTTAATGGGCGTTGGAGATTAGGTTTTGCTATTCAGAATTTAGGGCCAAGATTTAAGTACGATGATGGAGGGCAAGAAGTATTTCAGCCAACCAATTTAAGATTAGGTTTAGGTTTCGATTTTATTTTTGATGAATATAGCAAATTAGGAGTAACTGCAGAGGTCTCTAAATATTTGGTGCCAACTCCACCAATTATTGGTGATAAAATTGTGTTTACAGATGTGAACGAAAATGGTGTTTTTGATGAGCCTGTAGACCCAAATGATGTTCAGCCAGATGAGGATTTTCAAAATGATGACCAACTAGCAGTTTCCCAACAAGATGTTATTATTGAAGGTAAAGATACAGACGTAAGTTTTCTAAGCGGAGTTTTTCAATCTTTTGGTGATGCGCCAGGAGGTTTTAGTGAAGAACTGAGAGAATTTACTTGGGCATTAGGTGCAGAATATACATATCAAGAAAGTTTTGCATTTAGAGCAGGTTATTTTAATGAAGCTGATGATAAAGGCGCACGTAAGTTTTTTGCTATAGGAGCAGGATTCAAATACACAACCATAAATGTAGATTTATCATACTTGTTTTCTGCCTCTAAAATTCAGAGTCCATTAGAAAATACTTTACGTTTTTCACTGACATTTAATTTTGGTGCTGGTGAATACGATGAATATTAAAATCTTTAAATAATTACTAAGTTTATGATAAAAACGGATGGTATGTTTGATGTCAGTCTGAGTACAGTCGAAGACATTGGGAATATTATTTTTGTCATGTACTAAAAAATAAATTATATTTAAAAACTATTGTTTCAAAAAGCAATAGTTTTTTTGTCTAATACCAAATTAAACATAAAATGTCGTATATGAAACGAAGCTGCTTTTTTGTTCTATGACGCTGTGATCTATTTTCATAGCCTTAGTTACGGAAATTGTGAACAAGAAAATAGAACGGAAAATGAACGAGTTTGAATCCGACATTTTATGTTTAAATTGGTATAATATAAATAGTAAACCCATGAAGGAAGTCAAAATAGAAACCACATTACAAGTCTATACAGATATCAATGAACTTCCCAAAGCAATTCAGGACTTAATGCATGTTGCTATAGAGGCGAGGGAAAATGCGTATGCTCCGTATTCGAAATTCAATGTTGGAGCTTCGATTCTTTTAGATAACGATGAAGTTGTTATTGGTAACAATCAAGAAAATGCTTGTTACCCTTCTGGTTTGTGTGCAGAACGTACAGCTATTTATTATGCAGGTGCTAAATATCCAAAAGCCAAGATTTTAAAAATGGCAATAACAGCATCATCTCAAAATCAGGTAACAGACAAGCCAATTCCACCATGTGGCGCATGCAGGCAATCTATCGCAGAATACGAAATAAAACAAGATTCTCTAATTGAAATCTATTTTATGGGTGCACAAGGTAAGGTTGTAAAATCACATTCTTTAGCCAACTTATTGCCACTTCTTTTTGAAAATTCAGTATTATAACGTTTTCGTTGTAGTAAAATCAAGAAACCCTTTATTTTTTACGATATCTTGCTTCTTCATTGTTTTCTAAAGTGTTATTTTTGTTAATCGATATTTAAAGAACCCATCAAGAAATGCAAAAAATAACCAAAGAAGTTTACCTAAAGTGGTACGAGGATATGTTGTTCTGGCGTAAGTTTGAAGACAAGCTTGCCGCAGTTTACATTCAACAAAAAGTTAGAGGATTCCTTCATTTATATAATGGTCAAGAAGCGGTTTTAGCAGGTGCTTTACATGCTATGGATTTAACCAAGGACAAAATGATAACGGCTTACCGTAATCACGTTCAGCCCATTGGTATGGGAGTAGATCCTAAACGCGTTATGGCAGAATTGTTTGGGAAAGCAACAGGAACGTCACAAGGTCTTGGTGGATCAATGCACATCTTCTCTAAAGAATTTCGTTTTTATGGAGGTCATGGTATTGTTGGAGGGCAAATTCCTTTAGGAGCTGGTATTGCTTTTGGCGATAAATATCACGATAAAGATGCCGTAACCATTTGCTGTTTTGGTGATGGAGCTGCAAGACAAGGCTCATTACATGAAACATTTAACTTAGCAATGCTATGGAATTTACCAGTAGTTTTCGTTTGTGAAAACAATGGTTATGCCATGGGAACATCAGTTGAACGTACAGCAAACCATACTGATATATGGAAATTAGGTCGTGGTTATGAAATGCCTTCTGGACCAGTAGATGGAATGAATCCTATTAAAGTTGCAGAAGCTTTTGATGAAGCTATACAACGTGCCAGAAAAGGTGGTGGGCCATCATTCTTAGAAGTGAAAACATATCGTTATAGAGGACATTCAATGTCTGATGCGCAACACTATAGAACAAAAGATGAGGTCGCAGAATACAAGAAAATAGATCCAATAACACAAATAAAAGATATTTTACTCGAAAAGAAATATGCTACAGAAGCAGATCTTAAAGTAATAGACAAACGTGTAAAAGCGGGTGTTGCAGAATGTGAGAAGTTCGCAGATGAATCTCCATATCCGGAAAAGAATGTAATGTACGATGTTGTATATGAGCAAGATGATTACCCATTTATAGACCACAAAATTAAGTAAACTATGGCAGAAGTAATTAATATGCCGCGTTTGAGCGACACCATGGAAGAAGGAACTGTTGCTTCTTGGTTAAAAAAGGTTGGTGACAAAATTGAAGAAGGTGATATTTTAGCGGAAATTGAAACTGATAAAGCAACTATGGAGTTTGAATCTTTTAACGAAGGTTTTTTGCTTCATATTGGTATTCAAGAGGGTGAAACTGCTAAAGTAGATACACTTTTAGCTATTATTGGTGACGAAGGAGAAGACATTTCTGGCTTATTGAATGGAAGTTCTGAAGTTGAAAAATCTGATGCTATTCCTGAAGGTAAGGATGAAGAAAAAGACATTTCAGATGTGGATTTTGAATCTGCTTCTAAAGAAGAGTTACCAGAAGGAGTTATAGTCGTTACAATGCCACGCTTAAGTGATACTATGGAAGAAGGAACTGTAGCAACTTGGTTAAAGAAAGTTGGTGATGAGGTTGAGGAAGGAGATATTTTAGCCGAAATTGAAACTGATAAAGCTACTATGGAATTTGAATCTTTCCAATCAGGAAACTTATTACATATTGGTTTAAACGAAGGAGAATCTGCAAAAGTAGATTCGTTATTAGCTATTATTGGGCCAAAAGGAACAGATGTTTCTAGTATTGCTAAGAACTTTAAAGTTGAAGGAGAAGATGCTAAGATAGAAGCAAAAGCTGAACCTAAAAAAGAATCTCCAAAAGCTGAAACTAAAAGAGAAGAGACTAAGATATCTGCCACTTCGAGTGCAGTCAAGAAGTCTCAAAATCAATCTTCATCTTCAGATGGAAGCAGAATTTTCGCTTCACCTTTAGCTAAAAAAATGGCAGAAGAAAAAGGTATTAACTTATCTCAAGTTAGTGGTTCTGGTGAAAACGGAAGAATTGTAAAGAAAGATATCGAAAGCTTTACTCCATCTGCGCAATCAGTTTCAGTTGGTAAGTTTGTACCATCTGGTCAAGAAGATTTTGATGAGATTCCGAATTCTAATATGCGTAAAGCAATTGCTAAAAACTTAGCGAAATCTAAATTCAGCGCACCACATTATTATCTAAATGTGGAGTTTGATATGGAAAATGCAATGGCTTTTAGAATGCAATACAATTCTATTCCAGATACAAAAATTTCATATAATGATATGATTGTTAAAGCTTGTGCTTTGGCCTTAAAAGCACATCCACAAGTTAATTCTCAATGGTTTGATGATAGAATGCAACTAAATAATCATGTGCATATTGGCGTTGCAGTTGCAGTACCAGATGGCTTAATGGTGCCAGTTGTTAAATTTGCTAATGAACAAAGTTTACCACAAATTGGTGCAGCTGTTAGAGAATATGCTGGTAAAGCAAGAAACAAGAAATTATCTCTAGACGAAATGGAAGGTAGCACGTTTACGGTTTCTAATTTGGGAATGTTTGGTATTGATAGTTTTACGTCTATTATCAATCAACCAAATTCGGCTATTTTATCTGTTGGTAATATTGTTGAAAAACCAGTGGTTAAAAACGGACAAATTGTAGTAGGTAACACTATGAAATTATGTCTGGCTTGCGATCACAGAACGGTAGATGGCGCAACAGGAGCGCAATTCCTTCAAACATTAAAAGGTTATATTGAAAACCCTGTGACTATGTTGGTGTAAAAAATTCCTACGAAAGCAGAAATCTTATAATATAATCCTGTTTCATTAGTTTGGAACAGGATTTTTTTATCTTTAAACTCTAAACCTGAGTTCGACGTAAGATTTATTTTCCAGAACCCTAATAAAAGGTAATATTTGAAGTATAAAATAAGCAGTAATATCGAGATATTTTGAAGATTTTATTCAAAAAGAGTGCCTTTTATTAGGGTTTCCTTTAGGATTTGATGAATTTTTCCCAATTACTCACTATAATTTCTCAAATTACTAGTTAGTCCTTCTAAATTATAGTTTCGAATTGAATAAAAATTCATTCAAACTGGAATCAAATATTACGTCGAACTAAGGTTCTAATATAAATTGATTCCCATTTTTATGGGAATGAAATACATATTTCTATGAAAAAATTATTTACAATACTCATACTTGCTTTGCTAATATCATGTAATGCTAGTAAAAAAATAACAGAAGGGAAATCTGGTAAAGACAGTGTTAATACCAAGCCAGAGATTACAACACAAGATATTAAAGTTAGTATGGAGTATTTAGCTTCAGATGAATTAGAAGGAAGAGCTACAGGAAGTGTTGGTATTGAAAAAGCAGCCGTTTTTATTGAAAAGTACTTACAAACAAATAATATTAAACCTTACTTAGAAACGTATCGTGATTCATTCAAAATTAATGATTTAGATGGCTATAATATTGTTGGAGTGGTTGAAGGAAACGATCCTGAACTAAAAAATGAATATATAATTCTTGGTGGACATTACGATCACATCGGAAAAGGAAAATTAGTAGCTGGTGACTCTATTGCCAATGGAGCTAATGACGATGCTTCTGGAACAATTGTCGCAATGGAATTCGCAAGATATTTCGCAAAGACAAAAACGAATAGACGAAGTATTTTGGTTACTTTGTATGATGCTGAAGAAATAGGTTTAAAAGGTTCTGGGCATTTAGCAGAACGTTTAAAAAACGATGGCATCAATGCTTACACTATGATTAATTTTGAAATGATTGGTGTGCCAAGAGCAGCAGATAAAACAATGGCTTATATGAGTGGTTATGAACGTTCTAATTTTGCAGAAACATTAAATACTTATGCAGGTGAGGAAATTGTAGGGTTTTTTCCAAAGGCAAAAGATTTTGGTTTGTTTATGAGGTCAGATAATTTTCCATTTTACAAAGAATTAAACATTCCAGCACACGCAATTTCAACATTCGATTTTACAAATTTTGATTACTACCATCATGTAGATGATGAAGCAGATAAAATGGATTATGAACACATGGTTAATTTTATTAATAAAATGATTCCTGCCATAGAAGGTATGATGAATGCATCAACTAAAGAAGTCGTATTAAATGATGAGTAAAAATATAATTATTACAGGAACAAGTAGAGGAATTGGATTTGAACTGGTGCACCTTTTTGCCAATCAAGGTCATAATGTTTTGGCTTTATCTCGTAACGCAAATCCAGTAAGTAACCTGCATTTTGATAATATATCGTCTTTTGCTTTTGATTTATGCGAGGAAAATGATTATCAAAAAGTAACAGATTTTATTAAGAATGAATGGAAGCAGGTTGATATCCTAATCAATAATGCTGGCGCAATTATAAATAAACCTTTTGCTGAAACAACATTACAAGATTTTACAAAAATCTATCAAACCAATGTATTTGGTGTGTCAGAATTAACAAGAAGAGTAATACCATTTATGAAAAGTGATGGACACGTTATAACTATTAGCTCAATGGGAGGCATTCAAGGAAGTATGAAATTCCCTGGCTTATCCGCATACAGTTCTAGTAAAGGAGCTGTAATTACTTTGGTAGAATTGTTAGCAGAGGAGTACAAAGAAACAGGCCCACAATTTAACGTTTTAGCATTAGGAGCTGTACAAACCGAAATGTTAGAAGAAGCATTTCCTGGTTACAAAGCGCCAACTACAGCTAAAGAAATGGCAGAGTATATTCAAAATTTCGCTTTAACCGGAAACAAATATTACAACGGTAAAGTGCTACAAGTTTCTAATTCTACGCCATAAATGTTTAAATATAAATGCATAATTTTTGATTGCGATGGTGTGCTTGTAGATAGCGAGCCCATAGGAAATCAAGTAATGGTTGATATGGCAAATGAACTGGGAGCAAACATAAATCTCGATTATGCTTACAAGCATTTTAAAGGTAATGCCTTAAAAAATTGTGTCAATCAAATAACAGATTTAATTGCCATAGAATTACCTTCTAATTTTGAATCTGAATACAGAAGACGTTCCTTCGTAAAGTTTAAAGCAGATATAAAACCCATTAACGGTGTTTTAGAAATACTAGAAAACTTGAAAATTCCATATTGTGTGGCTTCAAGTGGTCCAGAAAATAAAATAAGACTGAATCTTGAAATGACTGGTTTATTATCTTATTTTGAAGGTAAAATTTTTAGTTGTTATACCATTCAAAAATGGAAACCAGATCCAGCTGTCTTTTTATGGGCTGTAAAAACTATGGGTTTTGAGCCATCGGAATGTGTAGTAATTGAAGATAGCCTAGTTGGTGTTAATGCAGCAATTAATGGTGGATTTGATATTTTTGGTTTTACTGCTCACGATTATAAAAATGAACTTAAAAGTAAATCTACAAAAACTTTCGATAGCTTTTTAAAACTACCAGAATTATTAGAATGTTAAGGGTATTTTCTATATTTAAACAAAAATAGTTTTATGATTAAAGAATTACGCTGTTTAAGCTTTTCTTTTTGGGTTATTCCATTTATGTTTTTTGTAAACAACTGTATGTACGCACAGTCTTTTGAGCGCGTAGAAAGCACAGTTGGCTTGGATGTTCTAAAGGAAAATAATGGTGTAGCAGTTGCCGATTATGATGGTGATAACGATCTAGATGTTTTTGTGGTTGCAAAAGCAAAAGACAATACTAATAGCCCAAAAACACTAAGTCGTTTATTTAGAAATGATAATAATGGTTCCTTTACAGATGTTACTGAAGCTGCAGGATTTGAAGACTTATTAACTCTAGATGAAGGAGGCGACGATTATTTTGGACTAGACGGAAATAAAAGTGGAGCTTCTTGGGGAGATTATAACAATGATGGTTTTCCAGATTTATTTCTAACCTATTCTTTTAAAGTACAATTGTGGCAAAATCTAGGCAATGGTTCTTTCGAAAATATAACGACAATTGCAGGTTTTGATACCACTAATGAATGCAGAAATACAGGAGCAACTTGGTTTGATTATAATAATGATGGTTTCTTAGATATTTATATCAGTGATTGGGACCAATGCGATAGCAATCAACTTTATATGAATAATGGAAATAGTACGTTTTCAGACGTAACGCTTTCAACAAATATTCAAGCGAGTGATAACTTTGCCAGTTATACTGCATTTCCTTTCGATATTAATGAAGATGGTTTTATGGATTTGTTGGTGTCTAATGATTTTGATGAACCCAATAATCTTTACATTAACAATGCAGCTAATTCATTTACGGACGAAGCGTCAACTTATGGTTTAGATACCATGGGAGATGATATGGGAATTACCATAAGTGATTTTAATAATGATGGAAATTTCGACTTTTTTATAACTGCAATTGAAAATAATTTTTTTCTTCAGAATAACGGAAATAATACTTTTGTAGAAGTTGCAGATGCTCTTAATGTTGGTAATACTGGTTGGGCTTGGGGAACCAAGTTTTCGGATTTCGATTTAGATGGTGATGAAGATTTGTTTGTTACTAATGGATACGTTTTTGAAAACAGAAGCACAGAACCTAATTTCTATTTTAGAAATCTTACGGTCCAAGGAGAAGAAACCTTTGAGGACGCTTCTGCGGAATTAGGATTAAATGAGCAAACCGTTAGTGTTGAAGCTATTGATTGGGATTATGATAACGATGGAGACATCGATTTATTTGTAACTAATAGTGATGGAGCATCTTTTTTGTATGAAAACAAGCTTTTAAATTTTAACGATACAGATGCATCCTTGCATTGGTTTAAGATTCAATTAGAAGGTACAATATCAAATCATGATGCCATTGGCACAACAGTAACACTTACAACAGTAAACGGAACTTTTAAACGTTATTACTCTGGTGTTGGTTTTTTATCTCAGAGTTTACAAGCTGTTCATTTTGGATTGAATAATGCCACATCAATAACGGAGCTTCAAATAAAATGGCCATCAGGTTTAATTGAAACTTTTAATAGTTTAGAGGCAGATGTTACCATAAAAGCAACAGAAGGTCAGGGTTTTCAGATTTTAGATATATTACCAAGTCAAAAAATTTATGGTTGTACAGATCCAGTATCATGTACTTATAATCCTTTGGCTACCTTGGAAGATAATTCGTGCACATATTTAGAATCACAATTAATTATAGGGAATACAATATCTTCTTTTTTTCGATCAGAAACCTACAGTTATAATATTGCTGCTGGTTCTAATGCTAATTGGCAAGTTAATGGAGGTGAAATTTTAAACGGACAAGGCACAAACTCAATCACTGTACATTGGGGAATAGAGGAAAGTGGACAAGTTTCAGTTATAGAATCAGACGCGCAATGCTCTAGTTTAGGAGTTTCTATTAACGTGGAATTAGGTACAGAAGATTTGCCAGAAAACATCTCTATTGCAAGATTATGGAACGAAGTTTTACTAGATGCCATAAGAAACGATTTTGCAAGACCAACTGTACATGCTCGAAACTTGTTTCATACAAGTGTTGCTATGTATGATATTTGGGCTATTTATGATGAAGAAGCAAGACCATACTTAATAGGAAACACGGTTAATGGTTTTAGTAGTGAGCTTGAAGATTTTGCACCTATTGAAAGCGTAGAAGAATCTCAGAAACGTGCTATTAGCTATGCAATGTATCGCTTATTGTCGCATCGTTTTCAAAACTCGCCAGGAGCAGAATCATCTCAAGCAAGATTTAATTTAGTAATGGATAAATTGGGCTATGATACCAATTTTTCATCTTTATTATACGAATTTGGAAATGCTGCAGCTCTAGGAAATTACGTAGCACAAACGCTTATTGATTATGGATTGCAAGATGGCTCTAGAGAAGCTACAGGTTATGATAATGCCTATTATGAACCTGTTAATGAGCCTTATGCGCTAGATGCCAATGCAGGTGTAAATCCACCAATTAACAACCTTAACCGTTGGCAACCCTTAGCATTAGATATATTTATCGATCAAGGAGGAACAATTATTGATAGTGATGTACCACCTTTTTTAAGCCCAGAATGGGGAAATGTGTCCGCTTTTGCTTTAACTGATGAAGATAAAGTAACTTATGAAAGAAACGGAAATCAATATAACGTATTTCATGATCCATCAGATCCACCATACATTAATCTTACAGAAAATAATGCAGTCAGTGACGCTTATAAATGGGGCTTTTCAATGGTGTCAGTTTGGCAATCTCATTTAGATCCTAGTGATGGCGTACTTTGGGATATTTCGCCTAATACAATTGGGAATGTAGATATTAGTACGTTTCCAGCAAATTATGCAGACTACCCTAATTTTTATAATTTTTTTGAAGGTGGTTCTATTAGTAATGGACATACTTTAAACCCTGTAACAGGAAGTCCTTATGAAACGAACATGGTTTTGAGAGGTGATTATGGAAGGGTCCTCGCAGAATTTTGGGCAGATGGACCAGATTCCGAAACTCCGCCAGGTCATTGGTTTACACTTTTAAATTATGTGAGCGATCATCCACAATTTGAAAAACGTTTTCGAGGCGAGGGAGATATTCTGAATGCTTTAGAATGGGATGTAAAATCCTATTTTATTTTAGGAGGCGGAATGCACGATTCCGCAATTTCGGCATGGAGTGTAAAAGGTTGGTATGATTATATTAGACCAATTTCAGCAATCCGCTCTATGGCAGAATTGGGTCAGAGTACAGATATGTCTTTAGATAATTACCATAATGCAGGTATTCCATTAATTGAAAATTATATTGAAGTTGTTGAGGCTGGAGATCCATTAGCAGGCTTTGCAAATCAGCATATTGGAAAGATAAAAGTATTCACTTGGAAAGGCCACGATTTTATTGGTAATACAGAAACAGATCAAGCTGGTGTAGGTTGGATTTTAGCAGAAGATTGGTATCCATATCAGAGACCAACATTTGTTACGCCTCCTTTCGCAGGATATGTTTCAGGGCACTCAACGTATTCTAGAGCAGCAGCAGAATTAATGACTATGATGACAGGCGATGAATTTTTCCCAGGAGGATTGGGTGAGTTCGTCGCAAAAAAGAATGAGTTTTTAGTGTTTGAAGAAGGACCATCCGAAGATGTGGTGCTGCAATGGGCAACCTACAGAGATGCATCAGATCAAACAAGTTTGAGCCGTATTTGGGGAGGAATTCATCCTCCAGCAGACGATATTCCTGGTCGTTTTATAGGACAAGTGGTTGCAGAAGATGTATTTAGTTTTGCGGTACCTTATTTTAGCAGAGATGAACCAATAATTACTAATCTAGAACATCAAATTATCTATCCTAATCCAACAGTTAACAAAGAATTGTTTATTACCAATACTGAAATCTCGGATGTGATAGAAGTGTTTGATATTAGAGGGCGTAAAATTGAAATTAGCAATAGAAGTTATGACGAGCAAACGTTTACAACTTCTATAAAACTTAATTCTGCAGCTATAGGTTTGTATATGTTAAAGGTGAATAGTAATTCTAAAATGATTGTGGTTAAGGATTAATAATTTTGAATAATTAGATTTATTTTTACAACAATGCAAACACAACTTTTAGATTTTATTCCTGCGTCAGCAAAACAGATGATTACAGAGCTTCTAGCTATTGATAATTTGGTGGTGAAAGTGAAAAATGAGCGTAAAACGCGTCATGGAGACTATAGAGAATTGCCAAGTGGACAGCATCAGATTACTGTAAATTCTAATTTAAATTGCTATCGGTTTTTAATCACGCTTATTCATGAAATAGCTCATTTTGAAGCCTATAAAAAATATGGAAAATTAATAAAACCACATGGAAAAGAGTGGAAGCAAACCTTTCAGCATTTAATGTTACCATTTTTGCGTCCAGAAATTTTTCCTTCGGAATTGTTACCCTTATTAGCCAATCATTTTAAAAACCCAAAAGCATCTAGCGATACAGATACAAAATTAGCCTTAGCCTTAAAACGACTTAACGAGGCAAATGATAAAACTTATGTTTTTGAAGTGCCTTTTGGTAAAGTGTTTAAACTGTATAACGGAAGAGTTTTTAAACAAGGAAAACAACGAAGAAAACGTTTTGAATGTATGGAAGTTAAAACAGGTAAGTTATATTTGTTTAATCCTAATGCTGAGGTGGAAGTATTGGAACAGTAATTCCATTCCCATGAAAATGGGAATCTCATTGAGGCTAAATTTTAAATTAATAAGATTCCCATTTTCATGGGAATAGAAAAATTTCAATTTTTCTATGAAAAATAAAAATTATTATGCCATACTAATGGCAGGTGGTGTAGGTTCAAGATTTTGGCCTGTAAGTACACAAGATTTCCCAAAGCAGTTTCATGATATGTTGGGAACAGGAGATACGTTAATTCAAAAGACATTCAATCGCTTAGCAAAACTTATTCCCGAAGAAAATATTTTCATTCTAACTAATGAACGATACAACGACCTTGTCTTTGAGCAATTACCAAATGTCACAAAACGACAAGTAGTTTTAGAACCAGCTATGCGAAATACAGCTCCTTGTATTTTGTATGCATCTTTGAAAATTCAGAAAGAAAATGAAAATGCAGTGATGATCGTAGCACCAAGTGATCATTGGATAGAAGATGAACAAGCATTTTCTAATAATGTAAAAACAGCTTTCGATTTTTGCGAAGTTAATGATGCGCTGATGACATTAGGTATTACTCCTACATTCCCAAATACTGGTTATGGTTACATTGAGTATAATAAATCTGAAACTGAAGAAATAAAATCCGTAAATCAATTTAGAGAAAAGCCAAATTATGTTACTGCAAAATCATTTTTAGATCAAGGTAATTTCTTATGGAATGCAGGTATTTTTATGTGGAGTGCTAAGTCAGTGATTTCTGCCTTCAAAAATAATCAACCTAAATTATTTCAATTATTTGAAAGTGGTTACAGCGTTTATAATACTGAGTTTGAAGACGATTTTATTAGAGATAATTACGGTAAAGCGGAAAACGTATCTGTAGATTATGCGTTAATGGAAAAGAGTGACAATGTTTATGTGATTCCTGCAACTTTTGATTGGAACGATCTTGGGACTTGGGGAAGTCTTTATGACAAATTAGACAAGGATGAAAACAGTAATGCAGTTGTTAATGCCAAAACGTTGTTAGAGGATTCTAATGGAAATATGATTCGTTCTAAACAAGATAAAGTGGTTGTTATAGACGGACTAAAAGATTACATAATTGTTGATAAAGACGAAGTTTTACTTATCTTTCCTAAGGCAAAAGAGCAAGATATTAAAAAAGTACTTCAAAATGTGAAAGCTAATTTTGGAGAAGAATACGGTTAAACTATGAGTGACGAAAGCAAATTCAATTTTTCTGAAGAAGAGCAACAACAGATAGATAAAGATAAAGCTGTTGAAGAGAAAAAAGACGCAGTAAAGCAAGATGCTAAAGGTCTATTTGCTAGCGTTAAGACTTTTTTAAAGGAACTGTTAGACTTTAGAGAGGATACAGATAGGGATGCTACTATTACAGCAATTAAGGAAGATGTTCCATTTAAAGGAGCTACAGCTTGGATTTTAGTTTGTTCTATAATGGTGGCTTCTGTTGGTTTAAATGCTAATTCTACAGCAGTAGTAATTGGTGCTATGTTAATTTCTCCATTAATGGGACCTATTCTAGGGATAGGTATGTCTATAGCAATAAATGATATTGATACTTTAAAAAAATCATTAATAAACTTAGCAACAATGATTGTTCTGAGTTTACTGACAGCATACCTGTTTTTTAAATTTTTCCCACTAGGAAATCAGGAAACTTCAGAATTATTGGGACGTGTTAAACCAGATATACGTGATGTGCTGATTGCCTTTTTTGGTGGTTTAGCATTAATTATTGCACGTACAAAAAAAGGAACTATCGCATCGGTAATTTTTGGAGTAGCGATTGCTACAGCATTAATGCCACCATTATGTACAGCTGGTTATGGTTTAGCAAATGGAAATTGGTCTTATTTTTTAGGAGCGATGAATTTGTTTACCATAAATACTATTTTTATCGCTTTGGCGACTTTTATTGTACTCAAAGTTCTCAGATTTCCAATGCTTAAATATGCTAACTCTGCGAAGCGAAGACGTATTGCTAGGTTTGCTGCATTAGTGGCTGTTTTGGTAATGATTCACCCTACGATTACTTTTTTAAGAGTATTAAAGAATAGTGGATTTGAAAACGATTACAATAGTTTCATTACAGATGAAGTAAAATCTAATCACGAGTTGTGGTACCAAAATGGAACATTAAATACAGATGAAGGGAAGATAACACTTTACTTTAATGGTGAAATTAATGAAGCTACTGAGGTAGACTTGCGAAATGAATTAAAAAGTTATAATAAGATTAGCGATTTTGAATTAGAGATAAGTGGTAATAAAAATAGAAGTTTTGATAAAATTTCTGATGCTTATGATCGTGCTATTTCTGAATTAGATAAAAAAGATATTATTATTTCTGGTTTAGAAAAGCAAATAGATGAATTGCAAGAAAACGTTTCTGGTCTAAACCAACAACTTGAAACTAAAAGCATTGTAAAAGGAGTTTCCTTTTCGTCTTTAGCTAAAGACGCAAAAATTATGTTTAATGATTTAGACTATTTTGCTTATGCTAAAATGCTAGAATCTAACGATTTTATAAAAGTAGATACCTTAACCGTTGCAAATATAAAATGGAAAACTTCGGTTAATGATAGTTTGGCTTTGGTTAAAGAAGGTGAATTATTAGTGTGGTTAAAACAAGAATTAAAAACAGAGAAAATTAGAATTAAAAGAGACTAATTACTGATTCTCTTCAATATACATTTTACGGACTTTCTTAAATAAATTAGAAGAATAAACAAAATCTGTTACCACTTCATTATCAGTTTTAAATATAGTTTCATTAGAACCTTCCCATGCTTTAAGACCATCTTTTAAAAAGACAATTTTCTCACCAATTTCCATTACAGAATTCATATCGTGAGAGTTGATAACAGTTGTAATATTAAATTCGTCTGTAATTTCTTGAATTAAATTATCTATAACAATAGCCGTTTTTGGATCTAAGCCAGAGTTAGGCTCGTCACAAAACAAATATTTTGGTCTGTTTACAATGGCTCTAGCAATAGCGACACGTTTTTGCATTCCACCAGAAGCTTCACTTGGCTTTTTATGATGTGCATCAGGAAGGTTAACACGGTTTAAAACTACATTAACCCGATCTTCCATTTCGCTTTTACTTTGTTTAGTGAACATACGTAAAGGAAACATTACATTTTCAGCAATGGTCATAGAATCAAATAAAGCACTACCTTGAAATACCATTCCTATATCTGCGCGTAATTCACGCCTATCATCAGCGCTTAAGTTGTTGAAAATTTTACCATCATAAGATATAGAACCTTCTTCGTATTCAAATAAACCCAATAAGCATTTTAAAAAAACAGTTTTACCAGAACCACTCTGACCTATAATGAGGTTAGTCTTTCCTTTTTCGAAACTAGTAGTAATCCCTTTTAGTATATGAGCATCACCAAACGATTTATGTAAGTCTTTAACTTCTATCATTATCCTAGTAATAAGCTGGTTAGTAAAAAGTTAACTAATATTATCATAACACTAGTCCAAACAAATGAAGTCGTACTAGCTTTACCAACTTCTAAGGCACCACCTTTCATAAAATAGCCATAAAAAGAAGGAATGGTTGCTAATAAGAATGCAAATACAAAGGTTTTTAAAAAGGCATATACAAAATGAAATGGAATAAATTCTGTTTGTAAACCTTCAATATAGTCTTCCATACTTCCGTAACCACCATATACACAAGCTATAAGACCTCCTAAAATACCTAAAAACATAGCGATAGAAATTATAAATGGATATAGTATTAAGGCAATAAATTTAGGAAAGACTAAATAATTAATAGCATTTATACCCATGACCTCAAGTGCGTCAATTTGCTCTGTAACTCTCATGGTTCCTATACTAGATGTAATAAAAGAGCCCATTTTTCCAGCCATAATTATAGAAATAAATGTAGGTGCAAATTCTAATATAATAGATTGTCTCGTTGCAAAACCAACCAAGTATTTTGGCATCATAGGATTTGTCATATTTAATGCTGTTTGTATGGCAACAACACCACCAACAAAAAATGAAATAAAAGCAACGATTCCTAATGACCCAATAATAAGATCGTCTATATCTTTTAGAATTAGAGGTTTCATCACTGACCATTTAGTAGGTCTGCGAAAAATATCCTTAATCATTATAAAATAAGTGCCTATATTTTGAAGGTAAATCATATAAAATTTCAATAATGCTAAAGTATAAAAAATGATTAGGAAACGAGCATATTCAGGATTTTTTCACATATAAAAATGATGAATTTTGAGCGATATGTGATAAATAGTAATAATAAATCTAAACACATGAAATTACCTTAAATTAAAACTAAGATAACATAAAAACCGTATTTTTGATATTCATTTTTAAAGCCTTATCCAAATGAAAAATATCTTTTTTTTAATTGCAGTTTTGTTTTTATTTAGTTCTTGCGGTTCACAAAATACCGTAATGGATATTGCAGATGGAACCACTAAAATAGATACCCATTCGAGATCAAAATTGGTAGTTGGTATTGTGGTAGATCAAATGCGTTATGATTATTTAACACGATTTGAGTCTAAATTTGGAGATGGTGGTTTTATGCGTATGATTAGCGAAGGTTTTAATTGTAAAAACAATCACTTCAATTATGTGCCAACGTATACTGGTCCAGGACACGCATCTATATATACTGGTACAACACCAAAATATCATGGTATTATAGGTAATAATTTTTATGATAAAGAGATTAAAGAAATGGTGTATTGTGCTGGTGACGATGAAGTAGAATCAGTAGGAACTGAAAATAGAGCAGGTAAGATGTCGCCACATAGAATGCAGACCACAACTTTTAGTGATGAAAACAGATTGTTTACGCAAATGCGAGGCAAAACTATTGGGATTTCTTTAAAGGATAGAGGCGCAATTTTGCCTGCTGGTCATACAGCAAACGCTGCCTATTGGTTTCACGGAAAGGACGAAGGGTCTTGGATTTCTAGTTCTTTTTACATGAATGATTTACCACAATGGGTAAAAGATTTTAATACTTCTGAGAGTGCAGAGTCGTATTTAAAAGAATGGAATACAGTCTACGATATTTCTACATACACAGAAAGTGGTGTTGACGAAAATACTTTTGAAGGTGGTTTTAAAGGAAAAGAAAAAGCCACATTTCCTTATGATTTAAAAACACTGAGTAAAGATAATAGAGGTTTTGATATTTTAAAAGCAACACCTTATGGCAATAGTTTAACGACAGATTTTGCTATGGCAGCAATTAAAGCTGAAAATTTAGGGCAAGATGAGATTACAGATGTTCTTGCTGTAAGTTTTTCGGCAACGGATTATGTAGGTCATAATTTTGGAGTTAATTCTAAAGAAATTGAAGACACTTACATTCGTTTAGATAAAGATTTAGAACGTTTATTTACCTATTTAGATGAAACTGTAGGGAAAGGAGAGTATACGGTTTTCTTAACTGCAGATCACGGAGCAATAGATGTGCCTTCTTATTTAAAAAGTGTGAATATTCCTGCTGGTTATTTAGATAATAAAGCGACTAAATCTCAATTTGAAACCTATGTTGAGGCTAAATTTAAGCATTCAAACTTAATAGAAAATGTTAGTAACAATCAGATTTTTTTAAACCGAAAACGTATTGATAGTTTAGGGTTAAAGATTAATGAAGTGCAAGAAAGTATGGTTAATGAGTTAATTACATATAAAAATGTAGATAAAGTATTTGCTGCTTTTACGATGACCACTTCAAGCTTTACAACAGGTATTGAATCATTATTACAAAATGGTTATAATCAAAAACGTTCTGGTGATGTTATTATGGTGCCAAATCCCAATTATATTTCTTATAGTAAAACAGGTTCTACTCACGGAAGTGGTTTGAACCACGATACGCATGTGCCACTATTATTCTTTGGAAAAGGTATTAAGCATGGTGAAACGTATAATAAAACGGTGATTACAGATATTGCGCCTACAATTTCTGCGCTGTTGGGAATTAGTTTTCCAAATGGTGCTACTGGTGAAGTTTTAGGGATTGTTATTGATTAATTTGTTGATTTGAAAAGAAAACCAATTTACACCATAATAGCCGTCATCATAGTCATTGGCATATATAGCTACGAACATTTTTTAAACACTGAAGAAAAAGCAGACATTGTAAAGGAAGGACAAATCGTTAAAGAAAATACTAACGAATACTTTCTACCTACAAGTACCACCAATCAAATTATACATCATCAAAATTACTCATTGTCGTATAGTGAATCACATGAGCAGGCGGAATGGGTTGCTTATGAATTAAAAGCATCACATCTAAGTTCTACAAACCATAAAAGACCTTATTTTGAAATTGATAAAACTGTAAAAACAGGAGCTGCACATTGGCGTAACTATAAAAAATCGGGTTATGATAAAGGACATTTATGTCCTGCAGGTGATAGACGTTTTACCAAAGAAGCTCATGACGAAACGTTTTTTACAAGTAATATAAGTCCGCAAGAGCACCAATTTAATGCAGGTGTTTGGAATCGCCTTGAACAAAAAGTAAGGTATTGGGCAAAAAAGAACGACGGCATATTTGTAGTTACAGGAGGGATTTTAGAAGATGATTTAAAAACCATTGGAGAAGAAGATGTTGCAGTGCCAAATCAATTTTATAAGGTAATATTAGATAACACAAAAGGAAAAACTAAAGTGTTGGCGTTTTTAATGGATCACAAAGATTCAGATTTACCATTATATAAATTCGTAGTTTCTGTAGATGAAGTTGAAGCTTTAACTGGTATTGATTTCTTTTCAGAATTAGTAGATAGTATAGAAGACAAATTAGAAGCTTCTAGTGATTATAAGCGTTGGAGTTTCTAACCAAATTCCTGCGAACGCAGGAATCTCTAATTCGAAATGCAATAACTTAGTGGTAGCCTTGAAATCTGGAATTTTTATTTTTGGAGTTTATCCTTTATCCCTCTCCAACGTAAATCCCGTATAAATTCCCCTTCCTCTTCAGAAACCAAATAATCCACCATATTAGATTTAGCTTTAAAATAACCAGACATATAATCTCTAAATAATCTAAAACTCCCTTTTTTATTTGCCAATTTTAAAGCAGAAATTAAGGTAATCCAAAAACCATATCGCATTTTGTACATCGCCTCACCTTGTAGATATTTTGAAGCTTTGTTGTAAGATTGTCCTGTTGGTTTTAAATGTTTTACACGGAGTGTTTCATCAGTAAGAATTTCCCAACCATGAAATTTGGCTAATAATTCGTCAACCGTGTCCCAGCCCATTGATGGTTTTAGTTGTCCTATTTGTTTAAAGCATTCTTTTCTGTAGGCTTTTAGTGCACCTCTAATATGATCTTTGTTGGTTAGATTTTCTAAAATCCATTTCTCATTTTTTTCAATATAGCAGAAACCAGAAGCCATACCTAATTTGGTGTTAGCTTGAAAGTGATTTGCAATTTGTTCTAAATAGTTTTCTTGGAAAATAAGATCAGCATCGAATTTGCAGATGATATCGTAATTATTATCTAGAGCTACTAATCCTTTATTAAAAGCATTTATAATTTTAGAACCTGGTAAATGTTTATCTGAGGATTTTGAATTTACTACAGAAATCCAATCATATTTTGTAGCATAATTATTTGCAATATTTTGAGTATTATCCGTAGAATTATCATTTACTACAACTACAGCTTTTGGCAACAAAGTTTGTTGCACCAAAGATTCTAAAGTTTTACCAATATAATCTTGTTCATTGTGTGCTGGGATGATGATGTGGATGTTCAAAACTGAAATACAATTTATTCAAAGTTAAGCTCTTTCTGCGTAAACAATATAATATCGATGCGTAAATTGCCTTAGAATTGGTCTAACCCCTATTTTGTTTACAGGATTAGTCCATTTTTGTCTATCCTTAATAACCCAACCTGTTTTCTCTAAAAGCCAATCGAGTTGCCAATCTTCGAACTCATGATAATGTCTGTCGAGCATATCAGTTTTACTTTTATAAGCTGAGGAAAACCACAATTTCAATGGTACACTAATTAGAATTTTATCTGCTTTAATTGATTTTAAAACTTCGTAAGGAGATAGAAGGTGTTCAAAAATTTCAAAAGCAGTTACAACATTTGAAGACGAATTTTTAATTGCAGATTGATCTTCATCCAAATCTTCACCAGTTGTGTTTTTAACTGAATACCCTTCAGAGGTCATAATCTCTGAAAATGGATTTTTTACACCTAAATCTAAAATTGATTCAGAGGTGTTAATGTGTTTCCCTAAAAATTTTAAAGTATGCTTAAATCGTTTATTTGGATATGTTTTTTCGTACATAAATGTTTTCTAAAATACAGGAATAAATTATATTGCTGACTAGATGATATACACTATTTTAGTATAGTCAATTCATAAAGTTATATTCACAAATATAATTACTATTGACAATTCCCAATTTATATTATAATATAAATTGGGAATCAAAAATAAAATTGAAGGTTGCGAATAATTGAAATTAGTATCACATATATGAAAAATATAATAATCATTTTTATGTTATGTGTTTTTGGTAAATCTTTTAGTCAAGATCTTACAGATGAATTATTGCTTCATTATGCGTTTAACGGTAACGCTATTGATAATAGTGGAAATAATTATGATGGATCTGTTTTTGGTGCTACGTTTGGAATAGATAGATTTGGAAATCCAAATTCCGCTGCTTATTTTGATGGTATTAATGATTATATCAATTTCCCAAATATTAATGAATTAAAGCCTGATTTGCCTGTTTCATTCGCATTTTGGATAAAATTTGATGACGCAACATATGTAAATTCAACGGTATTTAATACTTCGTTTGAGGAGAATGTAAATACTGGAGTTTATATGAATATTCAAAGTAGTACCTCTAAATATCAAGTTAGTTATGGTGATGGGTCTAATTATTATACAGGTGGTTCGAGGAGAACACATGCAAGTGATGCAACTATAGAACCAAATGAATGGCATCATATTGTGATAGTTGTAAATTCTGCACTAAATATGAAAATGTATGTTGATTGTGTTGAGTATAGCGGTAATTATTCTGGTTCTGGGGGGCAATTACAGTATTCTAATCATTCAGGAACTATAGGAAGGCATGACAGAAGTTTAGTTAATTCAGCTGACTATTTTAAGGGAGTTATTGATGATTTTAGATATTGGAATAGAGAGCTTACTGATGATGACGTATTTGAATTATTAGGGTTTAATGAAAGTATTGTTAACTCAACTAATCCAACAAACTGTAGTTCTGTGGATGGAACGATAACTGTAACAGGACTGATTTTAGAAAACAATTATACAATCACTTATGCACTCAATTCGATTACCGAAACAATATCCATACCGTCTAATGTTTCTGAATCTTTTGCAATAACAGAATTGGTTTCTGGTGTATATAGTTCAATAAGATTAACTGATGAAGAAACAGGTTGTGATTATGACTTAGGAGAAGTAGAATTGATAGCTCCAACTTTATCCGCAACAATCTCATCTTCAAACCCAATAGGCTGTGGGTCAGAAGATGGAGAAATTGCTATATCTGGTTTGTCAAATATTACGAACTATACTATTTCTTATGATTTAGATTCCGTTGCTATAAGCGTAACATTAACTTCAGATACTGCAGGCGAAATAATAATTGATAATTTGGCTGAAGGGAATTACACAAATATCACAATAGAAGAAGTGTCAAGTGGTTGTGCAGACACATTAGATTCTGTAGTTTTAGTAGGAGCGGATTTATCTGCATCAATCACATCAACTAATCCAACAAGTTGCGGTTCAGAAGATGGTGAGATAACTATTTCTGGATTATTAAATTCTGAGAATTACACAATTAGTTATGACTTAGACTCTGTTTCAACCTCTGTAACATTAACTTCAAATAGTACAGGAGAAATTGCGGTTGAAGATTTAGGTTCTGGAAGTTATACTAATATTATAATAGAAGAAGTATTGAGCGGTTGCTTATTTGGGCTTGAATTAATCGTTCTTAATTGTCAATTTGATAATCTAAGTTGTTTTAAAATTACACCATTTTTCACTCCTAATGGTGATGGAATTAACGAATTTTGGTTTTTAAAACCTATAAATCAGAACAATATTTGTAGTTATGAGTTATTTATATTTAATAGGTATGGTAAGTTTATAAAATTACTAACTAATACAGATAGTCAATGGGATGGTAACTATAATGGGAGGAAAATGCCAACTAGCGACTATTGGTTTGTTGTTTATTATAATGAAGGTGAGAATGATTTAGTCTATAAATCTCACTTCGCTCTAAAGCGTTAGAAATTTTTCAATACTCATAAACAATAGCATTTATATTCATACCAGCACCAACACTAGCAAACATAATAATATCTCCTTTATTAATTTCTTGATTTTCTAATTTACCTTTTAAAATCATGTCTAATAAAGTAGGTACAGTAGCAACACTAGAATTTCCAAGCGTATTTATAGTCATTGGCATTATACCTTCTGGCATTTCCATATTGTATAGTTTGTAAAACCTATCTACAATGGCTTCATCCATTTTTTCATTGGCTTGATGTATTAATATTTTTTTGACATCTGTAATAGATTTGCCACTCTTTTCGAGACAAGATTTTAATGCCTTTGGTACATTGGTAAGCGCAAATTCATAAATTTTACGACCGTACATTTTAATGTACCTGCGTTTATCTGTAATTTCAGGATGGTTGGTCTCTCCAAAGAATATAAAATGCGCTTCATCTAAAGTATGAGTTGCAGTTTCATGAGCTAGAATTCCACCTTCTTCTTGATTGTCTTCTACAATTACAGCACCAGATCCATCACTATAAATCATAGAATCCCTATCATGTTTATCTACAACTCTAGAAAGCGTTTCTGTTCCAACTACCAAACAACGTTCAGCAATACCAGAAGCTATAAATGCTTTGGCTTGTATAACTCCTTCTATCCAGCCTGGACAACCAAAAAGCAAATCATAACCAACACACTTTGGGTTTTTAATTTGCAATAAATGTTTTACACGAGAAGCGATGCTTGGAACAGTGTCACTTTGTTCTGCATCATGTTTAACATCACCATAATTATGTGCAACAATAATATAATCTATACTTTCTTTATCAATTTTTGCATCTTCAATGGCTTTTTTCGCAGCAAAAAATGCAATGTCAGAATTTAATAATTCATCCTTAATGTAACGTCGTTCTTGTATCCCAGTTATGGCTTTAAATTTTTTTACAATTATCTCATTAGGACTATTAATTGAAGATCCATCAGCATTTAAAAAATGATGATTATAAAAATCTTCATTTTTTTCAATAACACTTGGTATATAACTTCCCGTTCCTGTAATTCTGATCGCCATAGTTATTTTTAGTTCATGTTACGAAGCTAACTAATAATAGATAGTTTTCTATTAATTTAAGTTTTAAAGGTACAATTTTTAGTAAATTCGTAATTATTAGCGTTTAAATTTTATAAAACACAAAAAAACGTATTGGAAATGAATATTTTTTAAATGTTATGTTTTGTGTTATTCATTCATGTAATCTTCAATTGGAGCACAACTACAAATTAAGTTTCTGTCGCCATATGCATCATCTACACGTCTTACACTTGGCCAGAATTTGTTATCTCTAACAAAATCTAGCGGAAATGCTGCAGCTTCTCTACTGTATGGTAATGTCCATTCATTTGAAGTTAGCATATTTAAGGTATGTGGTGCGTTTTTCAGCATATTGTTAGGTTCATCTTTAGATGCTTGGTTAATTTCTTTTCTAATTGAAATCATGGCATCACAAAAACGATCTATTTCGGCTTTACTTTCACTTTCTGTAGGTTCAATCATCATGGTTCCTGCAACTGGAAATGAAACTGTTGGTGCATGGAAGCCATAATCCATTAAACGTTTGGCAATGTCTGTAACTTCAATACCATTAGTTTTAAAATCTCGACAATCAATAATCATTTCGTGAGCAGCTCTTCCGTTTTCTCCAGAATATAGTGTTGCATAAGAACCTTCTAAGCGTTCTTTTATATAATTAGCATTTAATATGGCAACTTCGGTAGCTTTTTTCAAACCTTGAGCACCTAACATTTTTATATAACCATAAGAAATAAGACAAGCTAAAGAAGATCCAAAAGGAGCACCAGAAATGGCAGAAATTGCTTGATGACCTCCAGTTTTTATGATAGGGTTTCCAGGTAAAAAAGGCACTAATTGTTTAGCAACACAAATTGGTCCAATACCTGGTCCACCACCTCCATGAGGAATAGCAAAGGTTTTATGTAAATTTAAATGACAAACATCTGCGCCAATATGCCCTGGATTGGTTAAGCCAACTTGAGCATTCATGTTGGCTCCGTCCATGTAAACTTGTCCACCATTATCATGAATCATCTGTGTGATTTCCTTTATCGCAGATTCAAAAACTCCGTGAGTAGAAGGGTAAGTGACCATTAGGGCAGCCAAATTATCTTTATGTAATTCTGCCTTTTCTCTTAAATCATCAACATCAATATTTCCGTTGTCGGAGGCTTTAGTTACTACAACTTTCATGCCTGCCATAACAGCACTTGCAGGATTTGTTCCATGTGCAGACGACGGAATTAAGCAGATGTTTCTATGATGATCTCCACGCGATTCATGATAAGCTTTTATAACCATTAGACCTGCAAATTCACCCTGAGCACCAGAATTTGGTTGTAATGATGTTGCAGCGAAACCAGTAATCTCTGTTAATTGATTTTCAAGAGCATTTAGCATTAATTTATAACCTATAGGTTGATCTGCAGGCACAAATGGATGCATATTTCCCCAACTGCTCCAACTCAATGGTAACATTTCAGAAGCTGCATTTAATTTCATGGTACAAGAACCTAGCGAAATCATAGAGTGGTTTAGTGCTAAATCTTTACGTTCTAAACGTTTAATGTATCTCATTAATTCCGTTTCAGAATGATAGACGTTAAAGACATCAAAGCTTAAAAAATCTGATTGACGTTTTAAATGATTTGGAATCGTTTCAACATTAGAAATTTCTTCAATTTTATGTGTTGATTTTCCTGTTACGGTTTCAAAAATTGAAATAATTTCATTTAAGTCTGAAATAGTTGTCGTTTCATTTATTGAAATAGTTATTGTATTTGTATCAGGATAATGAAAATTGACTTCGCTTTTTTCCGCTTCGTATTTTACTTTAACAGCATCTGCTTTAATTTGAAGGGTATCAAAATAATGAGAATTTACTTGTTCTAATCCCAAATTTTGTAAAGTATTGGCTAAAGTAGCGGTCGAGTTTTTAACTTTATCAGCAATAAACGTTAATCCTTTTGGACCATGATACACGGCATACATTCCTGCCATAACGGCTAAAAGTACTTGAGCTGTACAAATGTTAGATGTTGCTTTGTCGCGTTTAATATGTTGCTCTCTAGTTTGCAAAGCCATACGTAAAGCTCTATTACCATTAGTGTCTTTTGTAACACCAATAATACGGCCAGGAACATCACGTTTGTACGTCTCTTTAGTTGCAAAATATGCAGCGTGTGGACCACCATAACCCATC
>Ga0209633_10000603_pt1 | contig 40818 bp, 31 predicted proteins | sample Cruoilmetagenom1_FD_187290 | JGI IMG/M metagenome (GOLD analysis project Ga0209633, IMG submission 187290) | Oil polluted marine microbial communities from Coal Oil Point, Santa Barbara, California, USA - Sample 1 (SPAdes) (version 2) | ecosystem: Environmental > Aquatic > Marine > Oil seeps ...
GGATATTTTGGCGCCAGGATTGGAGATCTATTCTACATTTCCAAAGGACGAATACCAATCAATTCAAGGTACTTCTATGGCAGCTCCTGAAGTAGCTGGTGTAGCCGCATTAGTTCGTTCATATTACCCTAATTTGACAGCTAGCCAGGTAAAACATATTATCATGAATTCGGGTATTGAATTCCATAAAGAAGTCATTAAACCAGCTAAAAGAGGAAGTGAACCTGAAAATATCAATTTTGATGACCTATCTATTTCAGGAAAAATTTTGAATGCATACAATGCGTTATTAATGGCGGATCAACTATCAAAGTAATTATCTGGTTTTTCTATTAATAGAAAGGCTAGAAATTAAAAAAAAGGAAAATTCAAAATTGAATTTTCCTTTTTTTTGGTATTAATCTTGATATAAGTATCTTGTAGCCGAAAATAAAATTTTAAAATGAAGAAAATAGCACTTCTAATATTACTTATTCCGTTTTTAAATACCGCCCAGAATTCCAATTATTGGCAACAAAAAGCAGATTATACCATGTCAATTGATATGAATGTCGATACTAATCAATATGACGGAATACAACAGTTGGTTTATACCAACAATTCACCTGACACACTGAATATTCTTTTTTATCACTTGTATTTTAACGCCTTTCAACCGGGAAGTGAAATGGATATAAGGTTGCAACATATTTCTGACCCTGATGGACGAATGGTACATAAAACCGGTACCAAAGAAGCTTCTATTATTGAAAGTAGAATTTCGAAATTACAAGCAAATGAAGTGGGTTTTATAAAAGTAAATTCACTAGAACAAGATGGTGCAGCTCTAAAATTTGAAACTATTGGTACCGTTTTAAAAGTACTGTTAGACAAGCCTGTACTGCCAGGTGAAAAAACAACTTTAAACATGACTTTCAAAGGACAAGTACCTGTTCAAATTCGTCGTTCTGGCAGAAATAATAAGGAAGGTGTTGCGCTATCAATGACCCAATGGTATCCAAAAATTGCCGAATATGATTTCGAAGGATGGCATGCCAATTCTTATATAGCCAGGGAGTTTCATGGCGTGTGGGGAGATTATGATGTTAAAATTACTATTGATAAAAATTATACTCTCGGCGCAACAGGGTATCTTCAAAATCCTAATGAAATTGGGCATGGGTATGAAACTGATAAAGTAAAACGGCCAAAAGAAAAAAAATTGACCTGGCATTTTATTGCGCCTAAGGTTCATGATTTTACCTGGGCGGCTGACCCGGAATATATTCATGATAAAATTATAGGAGAAAATGACGTTATACTACACTTTTTCTATAAAGATAATTCTGAAATAAAAGAGAATTGGAGAAAATTGCAATCAAAAACGGCAGAGCTTCTGGCATATTATAATAAAAACATCGGGCAATATCCATATAAACAGTATTCAGTAATTCAAGGGGGTGATGGTGGAATGGAATATGCGATGTGCACTTTGATAAACGGTGAACGCAGCTTTGGAAGTTTAGTCGGTGTTACAGCTCATGAATTTGCACATACATGGTTCCAGTTTCTATTGGCTACAAACGAAACAAAACATGAGTGGATGGATGAAGGTTTTACGTCTTATATATCGCATAAAGCTATGAATGATATCATGCAACAGAACAAAGAAAATCCACACGAAGGATCCTATAAAAGTTATTTGTATTTGGCAAAATCAGGTGTAGAAGAGCCTCAATCTTTATTCGCGGATAGATTCCATTTTAATTTTGCCTATGGCGCTTCTGCTTATAGTAAAGGTGAAGTATTTTTAGCACAACTAGCCTATATTATTGGTCAGGACAATTTACAAAAAACGCTTAAAAAATATTTTGAAGACTTCAAATTCAAACATCCGACACCAAATGATTTTAAACGTACGGCAGAAAAAATATCGGGATTACAATTGGGTTGGTATCTAAATGAATGGACACAAACCACACACACAATTGACTATGCTGTTCAATCCGTTAATGGGAGAGAAATTACCTTGGAAAATAAAGGTACCATGCCTATGCCAATTGATGTAAAGGTAACATATATGGATGGTAGCTCTGAATCTTTTTACATTCCTTTACGGATGCTATTGGGCCATAAACCCACCTCGTCCACAATTATTAATGATTGGCCTTGGGTACAGCCAGCGTATACATTCACAGCTTCTAATCCTATCCGATCTGTAGAAATCGATACTAAAAAGCGTATGGCAGACGTTGATAGGAGCAATAATATAATTGAAATTGTAAAAGAATAACCATAAAAAAGACCTGTTCATTTCGGTGCACAGGTCTTTTTGGTTTATATAATAATGTTTGTTAAACAGTCATAATTTCTTTTTCTTTTTCGTGAAAAAGATCATCAATAATTTCTATATACTTATCTGTTAACTCTTGTATATCCGTTTCAGCGTTACTTTTCATATCTTCAGAGATATCCAAATTTTTTATATCATGATTGGCTTCTTTTCTGGCATTTCTAACGCTTATTTTATCATCTTCAGCTTCCTGTTTTGCCTGTTTTGCCAATTCAATACGGCGTTCTTCGGTTAAAGCTGGTACATTTATAATAACACTTTCACCATTATTCATAGGATTAAAACCTATGTTAGCCGCCATGATAGACTTTTCAATTTCCTGGAGCATACTTTTTTCCCATGGCTGAACGGTAATAGTTCTGGCATCAGGTGTATTAATATTCGATACCTGACTCAAAGGTGTTTGAGACCCATAATAATCAACTGTTACACTTCTAAGCATGGCAGGAGATGCCTTACCCGCCCTGATATTTGCCAGTTCTTTTTTTAAGTGAGCTACAGCATTATCCATATGCTCCTTTGCACTATCTATTATAAATTCAACTTCTTCGTTCATGATAAATCATTTTTTAATGGTAAAATCAAAAAGTAAGCCATAAAGTTAAAAATATTTTTTATTTATATCTGTAAGTGAAGATTATTTTATAAGTAGTAAATGTTTACAAAACCTCAGAATACAACAAGGTCGATTTATATAAGAATCTGAAGCTTAAAACCTCAAGTAGTATATTATTTAAAGATTGACTTTGGTACCGATATTTTCGCCAGACAATAACTTTAACAAATTCCCCTTTTTATTCATATCAAAAACAATAATTGGCAACTTATTTTCTTCGCTCAATGTAAATGCTGTCATATCCATAACTTTCAATCCTTTATTCATAACATCTTTAAAAGTTATATTTTCAAATTTTGTAGCGTCAATGTTTTTTTCAGGATCAGAAGTGTAAATACCATCTACTCTGGTGCCTTTTAAAATAACTTCGGCATTGACTTCAATTGCTCTTAAAACAGCCGCGGTATCCGTAGTAAAATAAGGATTTCCCGTACCTCCTCCAAAAATAACCACTCTGCCCTTTTCTAAATGCCTAACCGCTCTGCGTTTGATAAAGGGTTCTGCGACCTGCTCCATTTTAATGGCGGTTAATAAACGCGTTTGCACATCTGCATCTTCAAGGGCACTTTGTAAGGCTAAGCCATTTATAGCCGTAGCCAGCATTCCCATATAGTCAGCTTGAACTCTATCCATACCGTTGCTAGCTCCTGCCACGCCCCTGAAAATATTTCCGCCGCCAATTACAATGGCCACTTCAATACCTTTTTCAACAACTTTTTTAATTTCCTGGGCATATTCAGCTATCTTTTTCGGGTCAATACCATATTGCCGGTCACCCATCAAAGCTTCTCCACTTAATTTTAATAGAATTCTTTTGTAATGCATTTTTTTTGAAAGTTTAGCAAATATACAAAATTAGAAATGACAAATCATAAACAAGAATTCTTCAAATTACAATCTTTTGAATTTATAAACGTTTATTGCATAAAGTCATTCTTTCTTTAAGAGAGATATTTATATTTGATTCAATCTAACTAGTTATTTATGAGACGTTTACTTACAGTTACGTTTTTATTACACGGTTTACTGTTTTCTGCTCAAACAGTGTCCTCATGTGTACAAACTTTGAATGGTGAGGTAAGGGATAAGATTACGAATGAACTTTTGCCGAATTCAATAATTATATTGCGTGACAAAGATGGTAATCCAATTGAAACGCAATTCACAAAAGAAGATGCTCGATTTTCCTATGAAATTCACTGTGACAAAGAATACAAAATTGAAGGTAAAAAGGAAGAATATACGGCTGAGTCAAAGCTTTTTACCACTGCTAATGAAGCCAATAAAGTATTAAAGATCATAATTTTACTTGGTAAGGGTGAAATTGATTTTGTTACCGAAGTTAAAAATGATAAAAGTAGTGAAATTCAAATTGCTAAAACTGATAGTATTCAGGAAGTCAAAGTAGATAATAGTGTGCAGCCAACGGCTACCATTCCTGAAGAAAAAAAAATACCCAAAGAAATTGTAAAAGTCACTATTGACAGACCCATTCCAAATATTGACTCAATATATTTTAAGTATGATTCATCATACCTTACTAAACTCGCAATGAACCAATTGATTAGAATAGTTACCTTGATGAAGGAAAACCCTAATATTATTATCGAATGCCGTGCATATGCTGATGCCAAAGGGTCAGAGAAATATAATCAATGGATATCTGATAGAAGAGCAAAAAGAGTAATTGACTATATTATTAGTAAAGGAATTGATCCTTCTAGAATTAGTGGAAAAGGTTACGGAGAATCTAATCTGATAAACGATTGTACGGATGAAGAAGTTGCTTGTACGGATCTAGAACGTGCCGTAAATCGCCGTACGGAGTTTATAATTGTGAAAAGGTAAATAGAAATTATACGCTTTATAAAATAAAAAACCTTGTCACTTTTGATAAGATGCTCTATAATTAAAATCAATCCGCATTTTTATCTTTCTTTTTAGTAATTAAAGATGCTATCAATGCATAAAGAAGTCCTGGAAAAATAATAGTTACAAGCCATCCTATGAGCGCAGTGCTTAATAAAGTAAACTGATTGGGGTCTACCATTTCATTGGCCTCTTCTATTGCAAGAGCAATTTGTTCTTCAGACATACCCATCATACCCATCATACTTTCATTCATCTGATTAGAGCTTTCTTTCACTAATTCTACTAATTCAGGATTAAGTTTTATCATAATAAACGAGAATATTACAACAATAAACGATGCTATAGTGTATATCGCAATAGAAGACACGAAAACTTCCCCAAAGCCAAGAAAACCACCTAATTTTTTTCGTTTTTGAAACCCTGCTCTAATGAGAAAAAAAAGATAAATTATAGTACCGATAATAATACTTAGAGTAAAATCAAAATTCAGACTAGGATTAATAAAGTAGAAGACTAAATAAACAACAATAGAAACTGTTCCTGCTAATAAACTGTTTATTAAAATGTTTTTCATAATGGGTTTAACTTTATAAACTTAAAATTTCCAAAAAGGAATATGAATAGTTCTTGTTTTAATCGAATCTATTGCTTTTTTATCATATGTTTTATAATGAAGGGTTAAAAGGTGTTCTCCTTTGTTTATACTATCAGTAGGGAAATAGCACAACAACCCTTTCTCACTCATATTAGGATGGGTATAAAATTTACATTTTAATGAATCATTATACGAGATACCATCAATAAGTATTTGATTAGCGTCTAATAGCGCTGATTGTATTTGTAATAATTTTTTCTCCTTTTCTTTTTCAATTCTTTTATTCCACACTTTTATCGTACTATCCCTTTTATACTTCATATAATCGTCTAGATTCAATATGCTTTTATCATATTTACCTGCATTAAACCCTTTCATAAAGTTACTTCTAAATTTAGAATTTAAAGAATCTTTTTTAATCTTCCTACGTTGTTTAATTAATTTTAGTAGAGCTGTTGATTTTTGATTTTCAAGATTTAATATTGTTGAATCTGTTATTTTTCCTTTAAATAAATTATGTCTTAATCCAGATTTTCGATAGGCAGTTATTTCATATTTATTAGAAAGCAATTCTTCATCTATTCCAGCTTGTCTTATGAATACACTTGCATAATTACTTGTTATTTCATAGTTAGAAAGGCTTATCATTCTTATCCTTTTACGGCTAGAATTTGATATAGCCAGGTTCTTTTCTCGTAAATCATCATAATTATTACTAATAACTATATGTTTTGAAATAAAATTGTCACCTCCAGATTGTCCCTTTATTTCAGGAAAATGGGGATTAGCTTCTAAAATAAAATTAGGTAAAACAAGTGTTAATAACAGTAAATAAGGTATAGAAAACCAAAAAAGTCTTCGGGTGTATTTAGTATCTAAAAAGTTATAAAGTAAAGGTCGATAAATAAAAGATAAGGTAATAAAAGAATAAAATCTATAGATATAACCATAAACTTTAGAAAAGCTTTTGTCCTGTATCTTTTTAAATAACCCTAACGTGATAAAATCAATAAAAACAAAAAATGCTAAAAACCCAAAAACAGCATTGACACTAAAAGAAATAGCAAAGTAGGACGAATCGGAATCAAATAAATAATTTAAAAGTGCAGCTAATAAAATCCAGAAAACAATAAAAAAAGCAAAAGATAAAAAGATGAAAAAGAGTAAAAATGTATAAGCAAATATAGAACTACAAATCTTTTCTAAACGTTCTATATAGTCGTCAAATCCGCCAACTCTTTTCTTAAAATATTTATTAAAAGATTCAGAGTATTTTAGTTTATCATAATCAATTTCGCCAGACACATACCGCAGTCCAATAGCTCCTATCCACAACCCTCTCATAATTACATGGATCAATAAATTGGTAAAGAAAACCAACCATGCTGCCTTAAGCATTTGTGTAACTACTATGAGCACATTTGAAGCATCACTTTTTACAGGGTTATTAACAGCTAAAAAATTGGTGAAGGACTCTAGGATATCCCTACTTTCCCAAATACCAAACAAGGCAAATCCAGATATTAACAATTCTAATTGCCAACTTTCTTGTTGTAATTTTTCTAGCCACTCTGTAAAAATATTTTTCTCTTTCTTTTCTTCTAGCATTGGGATTAACTCTTTTGCAATTTAATCTTATAAACGTTATATTTTAATTAATTCAGAATAAAAAATAAACAATTATCTAAATTTAAGTTTAATTTAAAATCCTTATGTAATTATTACCTACGAGCAATGTACGAAAATATTTAAAAAAATAAATCTCATTAATTTGAAAAAATACTTACTAAAATTCCAAAACCAAAAAACCTCGTCTTACGACGAGGTTTTTTGGTTTAAGTATAATAAGTATACTCAGTATTTTTATCCTAAAGCTACTCTTTTAAAATCAACAACAGTCACATCTCCCAACGATTTAACATATTGTGCAACACTTTGTTTATTGTCTTTAATAAAAGCCTGGTTTACTAAGGTATTGTCTTTAAAGAAACGTTTCAATTTACCTTTAGCAATGTTATCTAGCATCTCTTCGGGTTTACCTTCCTGACGTAATTGGTCCTTAGCAATTTCAATTTCTTTTTCGATCGTTGCCTGGTCAACACCATCCTCATCCAGCGCTATAGGGGACATTGCTGCAGCCTGCATTGCTACATCTTTAGCAACAACATCTGAACCTTCAACAGCAGCAGATAAGCCTACCAATGTCGCAATTTTGTTCCCGGCATGAATATATGAACCTACAAAAGGGGCTTTTATTTTGTCATATGCACCCACTTCAATTTTTTCACCAATAACTCCTGTTTGTTCTAATAATTTCTCAGCAACAGTCATCCCATTAAAACTAGCAGCTAAAAACTCTTCTTTAGATGCAGTAGTAAGAGCCAGCTCAGCAAGTTGATTAGCTAAATCAACAAAACCATCGTTTTTTGCTACGAAATCTGTTTCACAGTTTAAAGAAATTACAGCTCCATTTGTAGCATCCGGATTAACTTTAGCTATAACTGCACCTTCAGAAGAATCTCTGTCAGCCCTATTTGCTGCAACTTTTTGACCTTTTTTACGCAAAATCTCAATAGCTTTATCGAAATTTCCTTCCGCTTCAACCAATGCATTTTTACAATCCATCATTCCGGCACCCGTTTCTTTTCTTAATTTATTTACTTCAGCGGCTGTTATTTTAACCATTTTTTATACGTTTAACAATTCTACAATATTTTTTATTTCTCTTCTTTAACCTCATCAGCAACTTTAGCAGTAACTTCTTTTTCAGCTTTAGCCTTAGCTGCTGCCGCTTCACTAGCCTCTTTTTCAGCAATAATTTTGTCTTTATCAGCTTTTCTTTCAGTTAAACCCTCTGAAATAGCTTCTGTAACATATGATAAAATCTTATCAATAGACTTTGATGCATCATCATTAGATGGAATCACAAAATTCACAGGTCTTGGATCTGAATTCGTATCAACCATTGCAAAGATTGGCATATTCAATTTTTTCGCCTCAGCGATGGCAATATGCTCACGTTTAATATCAACTACAAATATAGCACCAGGCAAACGAGTCATATCAGAAATTGAACCTAGATTTTTTTCTAATTTAGCTCTTTGACGATTAATCTGTAACTTTTCTCTTTTTGATAAGGCGTTAAAAGTTCCATCTTGCTTCATTCTATCTATTTGAGCCATTTTTTTAACAGCTTTGCGGATAGTTACAAAATTGGTTAACATACCGCCAGGCCATCTTTCTGTAATGTAAGGCATATTTACGCTTTCTGCTTTTTCAGAAACGATGTCTTTAGCTTGTTTTTTAGTAGCTACAAAAAGTATTTTCCTACCGGAAGCTGCTATCTTTTTTAATGCATTTGAAGCATCTTCAATTTTTACAGCCGTTTTATACAAATCAATAATATGAACACCGTTACGCTCAGTGTAAATAAAAGGAGCCATATTAGGATCCCATTTTCTTGTCAAGTGTCCGAAATGCACACCTGCATCTAATAATTCTTTAATTTCAATCTTTGCCATTCTGTTTTTAGTTTACGTTCCGTTGATTTAGCAATAAATAAGTAGTCCTAAAACTTCGGGAGTCTTATTTATTTGGATGCTAAACTTAACCGACAACAGGTTTATAATTCTATACTGTCCCGAATGCTCGGGATGAGCATTTTTTAATTGTTTTACTATTTTCTTAATCTCAATGATAAAATACTGAAACAATACTGAATCAAGTTCAGTATATGGTTCAACATTAACGTTTTGAGAATTGATATTTTTTACGCGCTTTTTTCTGCCCGAATTTTTTACGTTCAACCATTCTTGGATCTCTTGTTAACAACCCATGAGGTTTTAATACCGTTCTATTTTCTTCATCAATCGATACTAAAGCTCTTGTTATTGCCAAGCGAATCGCTTCGGCCTGACCTGTAACACCACCACCAAATACATTTACGTTAATATCAAATGAATTAACATTATCAGTTAACACTAAAGGTTGCATTACTTTATATTGCAAAGTTCCAGTTGGAAAATAATTACTTAACTCTCTTTTGTTTATCGTGATGTTTCCTTTTCCTTTTGAAAGATAAGCACGAGCTACTGCGGTTTTTCTTCTACCTATTTTGTGTACTACTTCCATTATCTAAGGTCATTGAGGTTAATTGATTTAGGATTTTGAGCTTCTTGTTGGTGCTCTCCGCCAGCATATACATATAAATTTCTAAATAAAGCGCTGCCTAATTTATTTTTAGGTAGCATTCCTTTTACTGCTTTTTCAACTAAGCGAGTTGGATTTTTTTCAAACATCTCGGTTGCAGTAAGTGATCTTTGACCTCCGGGATAACCAGTATGGCGGATATATGATTTATCTGTCCATTTTTTACCGGTTAAATTGATCTTGTCTGCATTGATAACTACAACATTATCACCACAGTCTACATGTGGAGTGAAGTTTGGTTTGTACTTACCTCTAATTAGCATCGCTATCTTAGAAGCTAAACGACCCAATGTTTGTCCGTCCGCATCAACTAAAACCCACTCTTTATTAACTGTGGCTTTATTGGCTGACACTGTTTTGTAACTTAATGTGTTCACACTATTAGTTTTTGTCTATTAATATTTGTTTTTTATCCCTCTAAAATGGGAGTGCAAATGTACAAACTATTATTTATATAACAAACAGCGTTTTAGGTATATTTTTTGGGGCCTATTTTCATATGAATATCCGTTCATTTTACAAAACATGAAAAAGTTTTTGGAAGATTCTTTTTGAAGGTAATTTTAACAGATTTGAGAACAGAATTAACAAAATCTTAAGATGTGTTTGTACTAACTTGCCCTCATACAGTGTAACACTCTTAGTTCAATAAGGTCTTTATTAGGACAGCTAATAAAATTACCCATCTGCAAAATGAAAAATTTCTTATCTCTTTTATTATTCATTTTATTTGTATTTCAAACTACCAACGCACAAGAACAAAAGAACAAAATTCCAAAACGGATCTATACCACTAAATTTTTAGGCCAGGAAAAAGCTCCGGTAATTGATGGCATTTTAGATGATGCCAGCTGGAATATTGTGGAATGGACAGGAGATTATATTGAGAATCAACCAGATGAAAATACACCACCCACGGAGCAGACTCAATTTAAAATAGTGTATGATAAAAAGAACCTATATATTGGTGTCAGGGCCTTCGATTCGCAGCCTGACAGTATTGTAAAACGTTTATCGAGGCGTGACGGTTTTGCCGGTGATTGGGTAGAATTTAACATAGACAGTTATCATGACTTACGAACAGGGTTTTCCTTTACTATATCGGCTGCAGGGGTCAAAGGGGATGAGTTTATTTCAGATAACGGCAATAATTGGGATGAGAGTTGGAACCCTATTTGGTACGCTAAAACAAATATAGATGACAAAGGTTGGACGGCCGAAATAAAAATTCCGTTGACCCAATTACGATTCGGAAAAAGCAAAGAGCAAATTTGGGGATTACAATCTACACGACGTTTTTTCAGAAAGGAAGAGCGTTCTCTTTGGCAGCGAAAACCTCAAGACGCACCAGGATGGGTAAGTGAATTTGGCGAACTTCATGGTTTAATAAATTTAGAGCCTCAAAAACAATTAGAGATACAGCCTTTTACCGTTTTACAATATGATACTTTTCCAAAAGAAGAGGGAAATCCCTTTCTGGATGGCAGTGATTTTAAATTGAATGGTGGATTAGATGCAAAAATTGGTGTTACTAATGATCTCACATTAGACTTAACTGTAAATCCTGATTTTGGGCAAGTAGAAGCTGACCCGGCAGCAATATCTTTAGATGGATTTGAGATCTTTTTTGATGAACAACGTCCGTTTTTTGTGGAGAATAATAATATTTTCAATTATCAGGTTTCGCAATCAAATGCCGGAAACACATTTGGAGCTGATAATTTATTTTTTTCCAGAAGGATCGGCAGAAGCCCTCAAGGTTATCCAGATGTTACCGATGATGAATTTGTAGACCAACCGGTAAACACAACTATTTTAGGAGCTGCAAAATTTAGTGGTAAAACAAAAAATGGATGGTCAATCGGTATACTAGAAAGTGTAACAGCCAGGGAACATGCAGAAATTGATAACAGAGGCGAACGCAGGGAGGAATTGGTAGAACCATTTACTAATTATTTTCTTGCTAGATTACAAAAAGACTTTAATGACCGCAATACATTTATTGGGGGAATTTTCACAGCTACCAATCGTGAGCAACTGCCCTCTAATTTAGATTTTTTACATAAATCAGCCTATACAGGTGGATTAGATTTTAAGCACCATTGGAAAGGTAGAGCCTGGTATGTTGGAGGCAACTTAGTATTCAGCCATGTTAAAGGGAGCAAAGAGGCTATTCTCGAAACACAAGAATCCCTTAGGCATTTATTTGGACGGGTAGATGCCAGTCATTTAGAAGTTGACGCAGATCGTACTTCACTTACAGGAACCGGTGGAAATATACAAATTGGTAAACAGGCAAATGGGCATTGGCGTTTTGAAAGTGGATTTACCTGGAGATCTCCAGAATTAGAATTAAATGACCTTGGGTTTCAACGTCAAGCCGATGATTTAAGACATTATACCTGGATTGGTTACAGAACCTTAAAGCCAAAAGGGATTTATAGGTCAGTTGGACTTAATTATAACCACTGGAGTGCTTGGGATTTTGAAGGTAACCACAATCTTTTGCATTGGAATATAAATAGTTGGATAAATTTCAAAAATAATTGGTTTGGTAATTTAGGCTTTAATTACAGGCCTATACGTCATTCGAATTCTGCGCTTCGAGGTGGCCCCCGGCTCCGAAGTTCACAATTTATAAATTACTGGAATAATATAGGAACTGACAATCGCAAAAAGGTTCGTTTTAGCTTGAGCCATAATGGAGGAAAGGGTCTGGATAATTCGTTTAATTTCTTTAATATAGATTTGAATATTTCTTATCAACCCACAAACGCACTCCGCATTTCTGTGAATCCCGAATACAGCATTAATAATGACAAACTTCAATTTGTTGAAAACGTTGATGTAGGTAATGAAACCAAGTATATCAATGCTAAAATTGAACAGCGTACACTGAGTATGTCGTTAAGGCTTAACTATACTATTAATCCGAATTTAACCATTCAATATTACGGGCAGCCTTTTATCTCAAGAGGGCGTTACTTTGATTTCAAAACAATAACCAATGCACAGGCAGGTAATTTTGAAGATCGTTTTCAATTGTACAATGAAAATCAAATTAAACCGGGTATTGATGAGGACGGAAATGATATATATCTTATAAATGAAGATGGGGATATTAATGGGGTCACAGATTTTGAATTTGAGAATCCTGACTTTGCTTCTGTACAGTTCCGTTCAAATTTGGTAGTGCGATGGGAGTATATTCCCGGTTCTGAGGTTTTCTTAGTTTGGTCCCAAGGCAATATAGGGTCACAGGATCCAAATGACCGATTATTTAGGAGTTTAGACAATCAGGTTTTCGGAGAAAAAGGAGAAAATACATTTTTGTTAAAAGCAACTTATCGATTTAGACTCTAGTATTGTTTCCAACAATATTGCGATGATTTCAATTTCTTACTTAGGGATAAAAACGAATAAATAATTATAAAGATGTTGAACCTCCCGAAGCATCGTGACAATATAAAAATTTAACAGATTTGAAAGCAAAATTAACAAAATCTTAAGATTGGTTTATGGTATCTTGCTGGCTTAATATATAATTCTTTTGATTAATAAAATTATTAGGATTATATAATACAGCTATCGACCTTCTCAATGAAAAACACACTAGTATCTTTGTTATTCCTTTTGTTTGTATTTCAAACTACCAATGCTCAGGAACAAAAGAATAAAATCGCAAAACGTATCTATACTACAAAATCTCTAGGTCAGGAAAAAGTTCCCGTAATCGACGGTACATTAGAGGATACCGGCTGGAATATTGTTGAGTGGCAGACTGATTTTATTGAAAACGAACCGGATGAAAACACAGCACCAACCTATCAAACGAAATTTAAAATAGTATATGATGCTAAGTATTTGTATGTAGCAATTAAGGCCTTAGATGAAGAACCGGGTAAGATTGAAAAAAGATTGTCTCGTAGAGATGGCTTTGCTGGCGATAGAGTCAACGTTTTGATCGATAGTTATCATGATCAACGCACGGGTTTTGTTTTTACTGTAACTGCTGCAGGTGTTAAAGGTGATGAGATTGCTACTGACAATGGTGATAATATTGATGATAGTTGGAATCCTGTGTGGTTTACGAAGACGGCCATTGATAATGAAGGATGGACAGCAGAAATGAAAATTCCATTAAGTCAATTGCGTTTTGGTAAGGCTAAAGAACAGGTTTGGGGTTTAAATATAGTGCGCAGAATATTTAGAGAAAGTGAAACCTCCTTATGGCAACGCATTCCGGTTGATGCTCCTGGTTTTGTCAGCACAGCAGGCGAGCTACACGGATTAATTGATCTAGTACCTCAAAAACAACTGGAAATTCAGCCTTTTACGGTATTGCAATATGACACTTTTGAGAAAGATCCCGATAATCCTTTTCGTGATGGAAGTGATTTTAAATTAAATGGTGGTTTAGATGCAAAAATTGGTATAACGAATGATTTGACATTAGATCTAACGGTAAATCCTGATTTTGGCCAAGTAGAAGCAGACCCCGCAGAAATTTCATTGGACGGATTTGAAATATTCTTTGAAGAGCAACGTCCATTTTTTGTAGAGAATAAAAACATATTTGATTTTAGATTTGGTGGTAATAGGGATAATCTATTTTTTTCTCGAAGAATCGGTAGAAGTCCACAAGGAGAACCCGAAACCACTGATGATGAGTTTTTAGATCAACCGGCAAATACTACTATTTTAGGAGCTGCTAAATTTAGTGGAAAAACGAAAAACGGTTGGTCTATTGGCATCTTAGAAAGTGTTACTGCTAAAGAATATGCTGAAATTGATAATAATGGTGATCGTAGAGAAGAATTAGTAGAACCTTTAACTAATTATTTTGTAGGAAGGCTACAAAAGGATTTTAATGACCGAAATACTTTTGTCGGAGGAATTTTTACTGCTACCAATAGAAAAATTGATGGTAATTTAGCTTTTTTGAGAGAATCTGCCTACACGGGCGGTTTGGACTTCAGACACCAATGGAAAGATAAAAAATTCAATATTGAAGGCAACATAATAATAAGTCAGGTAAAAGGTAGTAAAGAAGCTATACAAGACACCCAAGAATCACTAACACATTTATTCAATCGTGTTGACGCAAGTCATGTTGAGGTTGATCCTAACAGAACATCACTAACAGGCACAGGAGGCAAATTAGAGTTTAGTAAATCCAGTACAGGGCATTGGCGATATGGAATTGGAGCTAACTGGCGTTCACCTGAATTGGAATTAAATGATATCGGGTTTTTACGTCAAGCGGATGAAATTCGCCAGTATGCATGGCTTAATTATAGAACCTTAAAACCTTTTGGAAAATTCAGAAGCTTCAGTGCAAGAACAAACATGTTCACTTCATATGATTTTGATGGAAATTACAATCGCATTCAGTATCGGTTAACGAGCTTTCTTGAATTTAAAAATAACTGGGGTATTGAAGGAGGATACATTCACAAACCTAGAATATATTCAAATACTACCTTACAAGGTGGTCCTCGTTTTCGTTTTTCGGAAGAGAATATTACTTTTTTCTTTGTTGGAAGCGACCAACGCAAAAAATTTCGTTTTACTACAGGTTATGTATATTCTCAAGCAAAGCAAAATAATTTTTCGTTCTTAAGATTTGAAACAGATTTGACTTATCAACCTACAAATTCATTGAGCATTTCATTGAATCCTGAATTTTCTAAAAATACTAATAAAACACAGTATGTAACAGAAACTGATTTTAATGGAACTCCTCGCTATATTACGGCAGAAATAGACCAGCAAACTTTGAGCGCATCCATTAGATTAAATTATACCATTAATCCTAATTTAACAATACAATACTACGGACAGCCATTTATCTCAAGAGGAAGGTATAAGAATTTCAATTTTATAACTAATGACGATACAACAAACCCGGTTTCAGATAATTTATATGATCGTTTCCGGTTATTTAACAATGATCAAATAAGACCAGATATTGATGATGATGGAAATGATATATATCTTGTAAATGAAGATGAGGATATTAATGGTATTACAGATTATGAATTTGAGAATCCTGATTTTTCTTTTGTACAATTCCGTTCCAATCTGGTAGTACGTTGGGAGTACATACCGGGTTCTGAAATCTTTTTAGTTTGGTCACAGGGCAATGTAGGAACTCAAGATCCAAAAGAGCATTTATTTAGAAGCTTAGATAAACAGATTTTTGGTGAAAAGGGTGAAAATACTTTTCTAATAAAAGCTACCTATCGGTTTATGTTATAAACTAATAGAATAACTAATTTCTATTAGCCTTCTTTGCTCTTTTAGCTGCTTTTTTTTCTTTTGCCGTTTTAAGAGGTTCCTTTTTTACATTTTTCTTTGCATCTTTTGATTTTGCCATGATATTTTAAATTTTATGTGTTTTTGTTGTTGCTTTTGGTTGTAATGATTTTACATATTCATAACTGTCATTTAAATATGACGAAAGTATGTCTAAATTTTCTAAAAGTCTTTCAGGTATTAATACGTATCCTTTCATTATCGCTCCGTATAATCTAAATAAAGCTGTGTCATATTCTTTCATAAATTGCGCTCCTCGCTCTTTTGAAAGTCGAATACCAATTTCCCCGTCTTTATTTAACTGTGAAAACATATGGCCATTCACCGAGGTATAAGGCATTGTTTTTCCTTTCCTTTCAAAATTAGGGTTGGTAGCAATAAGCTTATCGTAGATTTCTAATTTTTTATCCCACATACCCTTATTTTTAATTAGCCTTATCGTCTTCTGTGGCATTTATATGGTTTTTTGCCAGTAACAAATTCTTTTGGTAACGCCCCTGTACAATATCAATTAATACCAATACAACAATTACAAAATAGAAAGTCGTTTTACTCATTGGCGTTACTGCATTGTTAAACAAGTGTAAATGCGCCAGATGGCCACCTTCTGATAAAAGCATGATACCTACGATCAATAAAACAAAGAGGCCTAATACTTCATACATTCTATTTTTTTGTAGAAAGCTTGATACTTTGTCGGCTAATACAATCATAATTACACCTCCAAGTACTATGGCAATAGTCATTAATGCCAATTGTGGCATATATTCCATGCCACTGGTCAATGCCATTGCACTTAAAATAGAATCGAAAGAAAATACAAGGTTCATTATGACTATCCAGAAAATGATCATTTTTTCCGACCGAATACGATGTTGATCACTAGCTTCATGTTCAGTAAGTAACATCATATGCCAAATTTCTTTAATGGCCGTATAAATAATAAAAACCCCACCACCCAACACAATAATACTATGTACATTGAATTCGAATTCAATAATGTTATTATCGTGTAAACTTGCAAATGGCTCTTGAAAATATTGAATAAGCGACATCAAAGCAAACAATAACACTATACGAAGTATAATGGCCATGCCCACACCCATTTTACGTACAAAACTTTGTCTCGCTATAGGTGCTTTTTTTGACTCCAATGAAATATATAACAAATTATCAAAACCTAAAACCGCTTGTAATAAAACAAGCATTAACAATGTAAAAAGACTATCAAGTGTTAGTAGTTGATCCATAATTTTTAAATGGTTATCATTTTAATTATTTTTTTGGGATGGTTTCAATAGTATTTTAAATCTTTCATTTATATAAATACTAATGTGCTTCTAACCAATTTTCGCCTATACCAATATCTACAATTAAAGGTACTTTCAACTTATACGCATTTTCCATTTCTTGTTTTATAATTGGCTGAATAATTTCAAGTTCATCTTTATGAGCATCAAAAACAAGTTCGTCATGAACCTGAAGCAGCATTTTACTCTTGAAATTTTCAGTTGAAAATCGATTAAAGATATTGATCATTGCAACTTTAATAATATCCGCAGCACTACCCTGCAATGGTGCATTTACAGCATTACGTTCAGCACCACCACGTACCACAGCATTGCGCGAATTAATATCTTTTAAATAACGACGTCTTCCTAATACAGTTTCAACATAGCCATTTTCCCTGGCGAAATGAATTTGACTATCAATATATGCCCTTAACTTTGGATAGGTCTGATAATAGGTATCAATCAAGTCTTTTGCTTCTGACCTTGTTAAGGAGGTTTGATTACTCAACCCGAATGCAGAAACACCATAAATAATTCCAAAATTCACTGCTTTTGCATCACTTCTTTGCTCTCTGGTCACTTCAGCCAAAGGCACATTAAAAACCTTTGCTGCCGTAGATGCATGGATATCTTCTCCATTTAAAAATGACTGAATCATCACCTCATCTCCACTTAGGGCTGCAATTAATCGCAATTCTATTTGAGAATAATCTGCTGCGAGTAATACATAGTTATCATTTCTGGGAATAAATGCTTTTCGTACCTGTTTACCACGTTCTGTACGAATAGGAATATTCTGCAAATTAGGATTATTCGAACTTAAGCGGCCCGTAGCAGCAACTGCTTGAGCATACACGGTATGAATTCTATTGGTTTTAGGGTTTATCTCGTTAGGCAAGGAATCTAAATAGGTGCTTTGTAATTTTTTATATTGGCGGTACATTAAAATATCTGCAATGATTGAGTGGTCTTTCGCTAAATAAGACAACACGTCCTCACCGGTAGAATATTGGCCAGTTTTCGTTTTTTTTGGTTTTTCTACTAATTTTAATTTATCAAAAAGTATATGCCCTAATTGTTTCGGTGATCCTATATTGAATTCTTCTCCGGCTTGACCATAGATATCCTTTTCCAACCGTTCAATATCTACATTTAGTTCCTTAGAAAGAGAACCAAGAAAATCTGTATTTAAATTAATACCTTCTATTTCCATAGAAGTTAATACTTTAACCAATGGTAACTCTACTTCGTCAAAAAGCTTGGTAAGATTTCCTGATGCCAATTCTTTTTCGAAATACTCTTTGAGTTGTAGGGTTATATCAGCATCTTCAACGGCATATTCAGTTTGTTTTGGAAGCTCAACAGTTCGCATTGAAAGTTGATTTTTCCCTTTCTTACCAATTAATTCAGTAATGGAAACCGGCTGATAATTCAAATAGGTTTCTGCTAAAATATCCATATTATGGCGCATATCAGGGTTTATCAAATAATGTGCAATCATAGTATCGAAAAGCTTGCCGTTAACCTTGATATTGTAATTAGAAAGTACTTTAATATCATACTTTATATTCTGCCCAATTTTCTCAATAGCTTCATTCTCAAAAAATGGCCTGAATTCATCAATAATTTGTTGTGTTTCCTCTTGACTTTCGGGAAATGATACATAATACCCTTTGCCTATCTCCCAGGAAAAAGCAATTCCAATAAGCTCTACCTCCAACGCTTTTAGACCTGTAGTTTCGGTGTCAAAACACACCGAGTTTTGCTCTAGTAACTTACCGAGTAATAACTTCCGGGAAAGTGACGTATTCACAAATTGATAAAAATGTGGGGTCGTATTAATAGTATTATAACTGTTAGTGGTTTCCTCGGTTTTGGTGAAATCACCTGTTCCCGGTTGTTGAAACAAGTCAAACTGGCCATTTTGGGCTTGAGGTGTTTTCTGAATTGGTTCTTTTGCAGTTGGTTCAAGAGTACCAATTGCTGGTTCCTGATGAAAGGTCTTTAATAAATTATCAGTTAAACGTCTAAACTCCAACTCATTAAATATTTCTTTTATTTTAGAAATATCAGGATTATTCAATTCATAATCCTCTTCATGAAACTGCACAGGTACATCGAGCATTATGGTGGCCAATTTTTTAGACAACAAGCCCAATTCAACACTAGCCTCTACTTTTTCTTTCATTTTACCTTTTAGCTCATGCGTATTTTCAAATAATCCTTCAATAGTACCATATGCTGCCAGGAATTTTTTTGCTGTCTTATCGCCCACTCCCGGCAAACCCGGAATATTATCAATAGCATCGCCTTTCATAGCCAAAAAATCAATAACCTGATCGGGATGTTCAATTTCAAATTTTTCTTGCACTTCCGGAATCCCCCAAGTTTCATAACCGCCTCCAAACATTGGGCGATACATAAAAATATTTTCGCTTACCAATTGCGCAAAATCCTTATCAGGCGTAACCATATAGGTCTTGTACCCTTCTTTTTCAGCTTGTTTGGAAAGTGTCCCAATTATGTCATCAGCTTCATAACCTTCTTTTACGATAATTGGAATATGCATCGCTTTTAGAATACTTTCAATATAAGGCACAGCAATTTTTATAGCCTCAGGTGTTTCGTCACGGTTTGCTTTATATTCAGGGAACATCTCTATCCTATCAACACTGCCTCCTTTATCAAAACATACTGCTAAATGATCTGGTCTTTCTCGTTTTATCACATCTAGTAAAGAATTTGTAAATCCTAAAATAGCGGAGGTATCCAAGCCTTTAGAATTAATTCTCGGGTTTTTTATAAAGGCATAATAGCCTCTGAAAATTAAGGCATAAGCATCCAATAAGAAAAGGCGTTTTTGTTCAGGCATATTTTTAATTTAGTCCAGAGAACTCGGGACTCAAAACTACAAACTAAAACGCAACTATTAAAATTATGATTAAAAAAACGATAAGAAAACTTTAACATACACCAAATTTTCGTGTAACGTCTTAGTAGTATATTTGTCTAATTAAAAAAGTTTAGATTAATGATGCGTTGGGTTATTTTTATTATTATCTATATTATCATAGATTTTTATGCTTTTCAGGCGGTAAAAACACTTACAAAAAAATCCTGGATATACTATTTGCATATTCTGGTCTCAGTTATTGTGGTAGGTAATTTTATATACCAATTTGTACAAGTAAGTGAAGGCAGGGTTTTGTCTCCTGAAAAAAGCTATGCTTTTGGTTTTCTGATAACATTGATAGCATTAAAAATGGTCGTTGTCCCTATTTTATTGGGTGAAGATGTTTTTAGGATATTTACAGGACTGTACAACAAATTATTTTCATCAAAAGATACTTTTTACTTACCATCACGTAGAATATTTATCAGTCAAATAGCATTGGGATTAGCCGCTATTCCATTTACTTCATTACTTTACGGAATGTATAAGGGTAAATATAATTATAAGGTATTAAAATATTCATTAGCATTTGATGATTTACCTGATGCATTTGACGGTTATCAAATCACACAGATTTCTGATATCCATAGCGGAAGTTTTGATGATGCCCAAAAAATTGAATATGGAGTAGATCTAATTAATCAACAAGAGTCGGATGTAATCTTATTTACCGGAGACCTCGTAAATAATAAAGCAGATGAAATGGATCCGTGGATCGGTACTTTTAAGAAATTAAAAGCGAAAGATGGTAAGTTTTCAGTATTGGGAAATCATGACTATGGTGACTATGTCGATTGGGATAGTGTTGAAGCTAAAGCTGAAAACATGGAAAAATTAAAACAGATTCATAAACAACTTGATTTTGACCTATTGTTGAATACAAATAGAGAATTGGAAAAGAGTGGTGAAAAAATAGCATTGGTAGGTGTTGAAAACTGGGGAGCAGGCGGTTTTAAGAAAGCAGGAGATTTGCAGAGTGCCTCGACCGGCATAAAAAAAGATGACTTTAAAATCTTAATGAGTCATGACCCTAGTCACTGGGAACAGGAGGTAAAGAATAATGATACCCATTATCATTTAACATTAAGCGGGCACACTCATGGTATGCAATTTGGCATTGAAATTCCAGGTTGGATAAAATGGAGTCCCGTAAAATGGCGTTATAAATATTGGGCAGGTATTTATGAAGAAGCGGGACGGTTTATAAACGTAAATAGAGGTTTTGGTTTTTTAGCTTATCCCGGTCGTGTTGGAATTTGGCCAGAAATAACTGTTATTACACTGAAAAAGAAACTGATTAGTTAAACACTAATTATAATACAACTCAAATAACAAATAGTTTAATTTGTAATGTCTATTTTTGGATAAAATAAGTATTCAAAAATGAAATTAGATATTTGGTCTATATTCATCATTGTCATAATATTTCAAGGATTATTCTTACTATTTGTTCTTCTTTTCTCAAAGAATAAAAAGGATAAAAAGAAAAATCAATATTTACTATATGTTATATTGGTTCTGATCTGGTTTTTGGTCGAGTTTTTTACGGTCAGAAATAAAATTGACGTAGGTCTCAATATATTTTATGGAACACGTTACGGTTCCTGGTTTTTGTTAGGGCCTCTTACTTATTTTTATTTTAAATCAATTACAGAATCAACTTGGAAGTTTTCTAAAAAAGAGATTTTACACTTTCTTCCGTTTATACTTTTTGTTATCATAATACCTTTTATTGCGTACAAAGCTTTAAACGACAGGCAAATAGATTATGGAATGCTTTCAGTTTTTGATCATAGAGAGAAAGTTATATCTACCATCCAATATGTGTACTCAGTTATTTTTATTTTACAGTTTGTTCATTTAGGTTATTTCCTTTATAGAAACCTAAAATTAGTCAACATTTATTCAAAAGAACTCGTATCTGAATATTCAACATTAGATCCTAGAATAAAATGGCTGCGATACTTTAATATGACTTTACTTTTCATCTTACTCTTTTCTGCCATTTTTCTTTATGTATTACTGATAACAGATATTTATAGAAGACATCTTGATTACATTTATGTATTGCCAATAGGGTTTTTATTTTACTTTATTACTTTTTATTTTATACGTACAGAATGGAAGCCAACAGATAAAAATTTTAATAAATATGTGGGTAGTTCACTTAATCCGAAATTAATTCCGGAGTATATTACTACACTAAACCAGCTAATGGATACGGAAAAAATGTATTTAAATCATAATTTAAGATTAAGTGATCTGGCAGAAAAAATGACTTTGAGTAAACATCATTTATCACAACTAATCAATCAGCAATATAATCTTTCTTTTTATGATTTTATAAACAAGCACCGTACAGCTGAGGCAAAAAAAATTATTAATGATCATAGAGAGCTTAAACTCATTCAAGTTGCATTTGATGCTGGGTTTAATAACAAAACTTCCTTTGTAAATGCTTTTAAAAAGTTCGAAAAAACAACACCTTCAAAATTTCGGGAAGCAATACTCATTTCTTAAAATTTTCATAAATGACGACAATCTTTATAAAGATTGTCGAAAATAACATAGGTAGATACTACTATTGTCTAAATAATAAAAAACGAAAAAAATTATGAAGACTAAACTTACAATGGCCATATTGGCTATGTTATTTACATTTCAACTATCGATCGCTCAAAATTACAAAATTGATCCTGGCCATAGTACCGTTCAAATACAAGTTGAACGGTTCGGGGTTGTTGATGTGGTAGGTCGTTTTAAAGATGTCAGTGGTACGATTATTTTTAATAATGATGACATTTTAAAAACAAGTGCTAATGCCATCATTAAAGTAGCAAGTTATGATGCAAATAATGTTGGTGGAGAAGATGCTGTTAAAAGTAAAGCTTTTCTCGATGCAGTTTCTTTCCCCGAAATAACTTTTAAAGGTACCAAAACGGAATCCAAAAATGGACAAAATTATCTTTTGGGCGAACTTACCATACATGGTGTTACCAGAAGTATTGAACTTCCATTTTCTATTAAGGGCCCCTTACTTGACTTACCTACACGTAAGCAATCTATTGCTTTTAATGCATCAATCACTATTAACAGGCAAGATTATGAGATTAGTTTTGACAGAAAGTTACCAAATGGTACTAGCTTGGTAAGTAATAAGGTCAAAATCACTTTAATTGTTCTCGCTCTTGCGGAATAAATTCATCATACATAAGAGACTTATAATTACATTATATTTAATTGGGCAGGCATCTTTTGTGTCTGCCCAATCTTATAATTTTGACGCTAAGAAATCTACTATTTCTTTTAAAGTTACCCATATGGGTTTTTTAACGGTAAAAGGAGAATTCCATAATTTTTCTGGAAAATTTACACTTAATAATGATAATCTTGAAGCTATTGAAAGCAACGTTAAGGTTGAAAGTATTGATACTAAAGATAAAACAAGGGATGAATCATTGGTAGATAAAGCTTACTTAAATGCAGGAAAATATCCATATATTAACTTTACCTCGACCAACATTAAAACAACTTTCAATACCAATACTTTGACAGGTATTTTAAAAATAAAAAATGTCAAAAGAGAGATCAGCATGCCATTTGAATTGGTTAGGTCTCAAGGTAAAGAAGAAGCGTTACTAAAAATTTCTACTTCAATAAACAGAAAAGATTTTAAACTGAATTTTGGCCCTATGGATGTCTTTATTGGTGATCATATTAAAATTGAATTAAAAATACTGGGGATTGACAATCTATAAGATTGGTTTAAATAACCGTTATTACACTGAAAAAGAGGGCAACACCTATAATAATTAGCTAAAAATACTATATTTGTATCGTTATCTATCTAATTAATGATTAGTAATTAAAATTTATAGTTAGCTCTTATGGCAAAATTTGGCGAATTAATTGGTTCTAGCATCCCGACGCTCATAGATTTTCATGCTGATTGGAATGAAAACAATTCCAATCTTCACAGTATATTGAGAGACGTGGCTGCGGCTTTGGGTGATAAAGCTAAGGTTATCAAAATAGATATAGATAAAAACGAAACATTGGCTAATGCACTTCGTATTAAAGGGAATCCTACTTTTATTATTTACAAAAATGGAGAAATGAAATGGCGCCAATCCGGTGAGCAAGATGCGAATACCTTAATCAGTTTGGTTGAACAATACGTTTAAATTATTGGAGACTCTTCTATTTTTCTAAAGGCATATCCTTTTTTACTAAAATATTCCAACACTCTAGGTAATACTACCTGCAATTTTTTAAATGCTTTTTCACTGTCGTGAAAAACGATAACACTACCTTTTTTTGCATTTTTAATCACATTATCCAGGCATCTTACTTGATCAATAGTACTGTCAAAATCTGCACTTAAAACTGACCACATAATTATTTTGTAGCCCTCCTTGATAAGAGCATTTGTTTGAGGCCTTGTAATTTTACCATAGGGCGGGCGGAATAATTTAGAATTTGCGATTTGATTTTTCTCAATGGCTTTTTCCGTTTTTAAAACGGAATCTAGATATTCTTTAGTAGCCGTTTTCCAACCGTTAAGGTGATCGTGAGTATGATTACCTATAGCATGCCCACTATCAATAATTCTCTTGAAAATTTTTGAATGTTCTTCAATATTTTTACCAATACAAAAAAAAGTGGCATTCGCATTATATTGTTGTAAGGTGTCCAACACCCAATCGGTAATTTTTGGGGTTGGACCGTCGTCAAAAGTAAGGTATATTTCTTTTTTTATAGATGAAAAACTCCAAATCTGATTTCGATATAGTACCGGAACTAAACCTGGAGTTTTTACAAAATAAGATTTCATCTCTGCTTTATTTGTTATTCTTCGAGGGCCTCTAAGGTTTTTAGGGCGGCAACAAACCCTCTTTTTAATTCATCTGCAAACTCGGTATCATGCTCGTCGGCCGTTGCAACTACATTATTATACATTAAAAATGTAGCTTCAATATCATCAGAATGTTGAGACGCTCCATAATTGTCTAATCCACTATAAAAATCTATACGATCTTCAAAAATACTAACTAAGGTATTTGCAACGTTTCTAGCTTTTTCCTTTTTACCTATTTTATAATAGTTATCTGCATATCCTAATACCATGCCATAGTGGCCATATCTTCTAATTGGCATTTTTTCTATCGATAAGTCCAACATTTCTTCAGCCTTATCGTTTTGACCTTCTTTAATAAATTCTTCCGCCAAACGGACAAGATGGTTTCTAAAAGAAATGGAATTCTTTCGAGATTCAACATCAACATAAATTTCATCACTGTTTGCGTTTTTCCAACTCCATTTTTTTACATTATTATACATTGTCTCGGTGTCAATTCTACCGAGCTCAAGTATACTCATATCTCTTCCGTCTTTATTTTTACTTGGAGTGAATATAGGCACAAATTTATACGCTATACCATCTAGTTGCATATAATCTTTCAGCCAAATATATTCTTCTGCAGCATGTGCGCCACCAGTAAAATAAATAGGCCTTTTCCAATCATTATTTGCCAACATATCAAGCATTAAAATTCTGTTTTTAGTCAAACCTAATTTATCTATTTCTATATCGATATAAGGAACAATTTTCGCTGAGTCTTTTAAGGAGACTACCTTATTTTCTAGTACTGCTTCTTTGTCAACATACAATCTCAATTTATTGGTAGGATAAAACTTTTCAGGAATACCATCTTCATCTAGATCAATTTGTGTTCTTGAATCGTTACTTGCAATCCAATTCATAAAAGATTTGATGTCTATCCTATTTTCAGCTTGTTTTTTTTCAGCTTCCGAAGAAAACACACTGGTAGTATCTCTAAAGGAAGAATCTATTAGCGGTGTTGTTTTTAATTCTACTGGAATATGATACACCACATCCAGAGACCCGGTTCTGTATTGTTTATGTGTCAATTGGGAAGGGATTGGTTCAGCATCATAGGTTTTCCTTTTTTGTTGATCGATATACCAATCAGTAGCCAATAAGCTGGTATTTATTAATTTAATATCCGTTCTATAATTTTCTACTTCCTGCATATACCAAAGTGTAAAAGTGTCATTATCACCAATAGTGAACATAATAGCATTTTCCTGGCAAGAGTCTAAATATGCTTTTGCATTATTATGGGTAGTATATCTGTCTGACCGATCATGGTCATCCCAGTTTTCTGAAGCCATCAAGGTTGGAACAGCCAATAGACAGAGTATGGTTACGCCTATTGCCAGTCCTTTAGGTTTTATTTTATCTTTAAACTGTTCAAACAATGCCAGCACACCTAATCCGATCCAAATGGCAAAAATATAGAATGAACCTACTACAGCATAGTCACGTTCCCTCGGTTCAAAAGGTTTCGGGTTTGTATAGAATATAATTGCCAATCCGGTAAACGCAAAAAAGAGTAACAATATGTAAAAGTTCTTTTTATCAAATTTTATATGAAAAAGTAGTCCAATAATTCCTAATAGTAAGGGGAAAAAGAAATAGGTATTGCGGCCTTTATTATTTTTTACTTCTTCGGGGAGATTATCTTGAGAGCCCAGACGCATTTCATCAATAAAACCAATACCACTTATCCAATTTCCATGGTTGTCTAAATTCCCTTGAATATCATCCTGGCGCCCTGCAAAATTCCACATAAAATACCTGCCATACATATAACCAAACTGGTATTGGAACATGAATTTTAAATTTTCTCCAAAAGTAGGCCTTCGCTTGCTTCTCGGGCTAATACCTGCAATAGCCTTATAATTGGCTACTACACTAGGTGATGGGTCAACCATTCTTGGGATAAAACCTTTATGCCTATCCGTATAATTCGGTAAGGCATCTTTGTAATTATTTACAATTACATATTTTCCTAATTTTTCATCTTTTTCATATTTAGGCTTATCATCCCTGTATGGATCATTACGATCTTGCTCCCTGGTTTCTGAATAATAGGAGTCGTAAAAAATACTAGCGTCACCGTACTGTTCTCTGTTATAATAGGCTAACAATTCCCTGGCACTTGACGGATTATTTTCGTTAATCGTTGTATTTGCATTCGCTCGTATGGGGAGCATTATCCAGGATGAAAACCCTATCATCGTAAATAGTAAACATAAAATGATAAGATTTGTATGTACTAAATTTTTCTTACGTGTATATTTTATGGCGAAATAAAAAGCTGCAATTAAAATGAGCCCTGCAATAACACTTCCTGAATTAAATGGCATCCCAATGGTATTTACAAAAAATAACTCAGAAGCACTGAAAAATGAAAGTGTATAAGGAAATAAGAATTTAAATACAAATGCCAGTACCAAAACGGCTACAATATTAGCAACGATGAATTTTTTAGAAGTGATATTGTTATATCTTTTATAAAAGTAAATAAACACTATTGAAGGGATTACCAGGAGTGAAAGTATATGAACTCCAAAAGATAAACCGACTACAAAGGAAATTAATAATAACCATCTATGGCCTCTTGGTGAGTCCATTTCATTTCCCCAATGCAAGCCTAACCAAAACAACAGCGCCATTAAAAAGGATGACATGGCATATACCTCAGCTTCAACTGCACTAAACCAAAAACTATCAGAGAATGTATATGCTAAGGCACCAACCAAACCACTTCCTAAAATAGCTATTGCTTTTCCAGTAGTTAACTCTTCGCTTTTCCCTATAATTTTTTTAGCCAGCATGGTAATTGTCCAAAATAAAAAGAGAATCGTAAAGGCACTGGCCAATGCAGACATAAAATTCACCATCATAGCTATTTGTGTAACATCACTGGTAAACATGGCAAAGAAAGCTCCTAACATTTGAAATAAGGGCGCTCCGGGCGGATGTCCAACTTCCAATTTTACAGATGTTGAAATATATTCTCCACAATCCCAATAACTAACCGTTGGTTCAAGTGTAAGCGTATAAGTTAGTAAGGCAATACCGAAAGTCACCCATCCTAAAATAGTGTTCCACTTTTTATAATTGAATGTATGTAAAGTCATATTTTATATTAAATTTATGCGTACTTGAGTCCTCCTAAATAAATCATTCATGAAGCACAAGATCAATTCAACCAAAGTCTTCTATTTTTCAAAGGAAGGCCTTATTAACCATATTGTGGGCGAATTTACTAAATAAATATCGATTTACTTTTAAGTGTTGGTATCGTTAGTTCAATTAGTTGTATTAAAAAACTGTTAAATTTACTTTTAAATTTTACTGAAAAAACTTGTGGATTTAAAACTTTGCTTTAAATTTGCACCCTCTTAGCAAAATAGCTTAAGAAAATTATTGTCCCATGGTGTAATTGGTAACACACCGGTTTTTGGTACCGACATTCAAGGTTCGAGTCCTTGTGGGACAACTTTTTTGGCAAAACGCTTCTCTTTTTTTTGGGAAGCGTTTTTTGTTTAGGTCGACTCTCTCACCACCAAATTCGTCTCAATAATTGTTGTTTTAAAATCATTTGAATTTCTCTTGTTCAACCTTTCAATAAGCATTTTAGCGGCATTCTTACCAATATCCAAGGCGCTCTGGGAAACCGTTGTTAAACTTGGAAACGATAATCTGGAAATTTTATCATTTGAAAATCCTATCACAGCAATATCTTCAGGCACTTTATATCCTCTGGAATTAGCTATTTTTAATGCGGTAATAGCTGAAACATTATCCGTTGCAAAAATACCATCGATATCGACATGGTCATCAAATAATGAAGTAATGGCCGTATGGTAAGCCGTTTTATTATGAATGCTAATTATCAATTCATCATTGTTATAACTATACTTGTCCTTTAATGCTTTTTTATAACCATTGATCCTAAATTTCCCGATATTCAAATCATTTATCGTACTTATCAATGCTATCTTTTTTCGGCCTTGAGCTAATAAAAAGCTTGTCGCATTATAAGCGGCGTCAAAATCATTAACAATTACCTTATCACATTCAATTTTGTCAGAAACCCTGTCAAACATAACAATGGGATATCCCTGACCAATAATTTTTTTGAAATGATCATTATACTCTTTCGCTTGAGTTTCCCTTGCCATAGAAAGAATAAATCCGTCTACACTACCGTCGCTCAAAAGACGTAAACTTTCAGCCTCCTTTTGAAATTGATTATTTGATAAACAGATAATTATTTGATAACCTTTACTATTCGCTTCTTCTTCTATACCCAATAAAACCTTGGAGAAAAAATAATTTAAAATATTAGGGATGATCACACCGATGGTTTTTGTCTCACTATTTTTAAGACTTAAGGCCATTCTATTGGGCCGGTAATTATATTTTTTTGCCAATGCCTGTACTCTGGCTATCGTTTTTTCATTGATTTCGTAACTGTTTTTTAATGCCTTTGAAATAGTTGATACTGACAAATTAAGTTCATCTGCCAATTGCTTTAAAGTTACATTACTACTCATTTAAAATTATTTTTATAAGAAAATTTTAACCATTCAAAAGTAATCAATAGCAAGGTACCTTGATTCGTATTAAACCAGTAAATATAGTTTTTGCTTAAACTTTAAAAGTGATCACAGGTCGTAAAGCATGATTTGCTAATTCTTTACTGATACTTTCATTAAATAACTGTGACAAACCACTTCTACCATGCGTATAAATACCAATCAGGTCAGCATTGATATGTTTGCCAAAATTTAAAATACCTTCTTCAATAGTAGTATCATTATAAATATTAATGGTGAAATTTTTAATATCAAAACTTGAAACATAATCTTCAAGCCTATCCCTGGATACCTGGGTAGATTCAAAATTATGTATGGTATTGACGAATAATAAATGCAATTTCACATCAAATCCAGCCGTAAAGTCCAGTATTTTTTGAAAATTCGCTTTACTCTCAGCACCAAAATCTGAAGCAAAGATCATATCATTGAATTCAAAATTTTCAATATCTTGTTTAATAACCAAAACCGGAATATGAGAGTGCCTAACCACTTTTTCGGTATTTGAACCAACCAACATTTCTTTTAAGCCTGTCGCTCCTTGTGAACCCATCACAATTAGGTCAACATTATTTTTTTTACTTTCTTCTATAACTCCTTCGAAAGCCTTATGAAAACGTACAGATTCAACAATTTTAAGTCCATCAAAAAATGGTAAAGCCTTAAATTTTTCAAATTCTTTATGAATTCCTTTTAAATAATAAATGCTTTGGCCACCACCGCTTAAATTTCCGCCAGCAGCAGGATCTATTGATACTGAAGGAATATCTAACATATGTAATAAAATAATTTCACAGTTATTTTTTTTTGCAATTGTTGCAGCTACTTTACAAGCATATTCAGCCTGATCAGAAAAATCGACTGGGACTAATATTTTTTTCATAGTTTGGTTTTAATAATTCTTATAAAGATAATTTTTTTTTTATAAAAAAAGGCTCTTTAGTTAAAAAGAGCCTTTCGCTTTTAATTTTTTTAGCACTAGATTTTGAAAGTAATTATAGGCCGTAAGGCATGGTTTGCCAACTCCTTACTGATGCTTTCACTAAATAATTGTGATAAGCCACTTCTACCATGTGTATTAATGGCAATAATATCAGCATTAATTTCCTTTCCGAAATTCAAAATACCCTCTTCAATCGTAATGTCATTATAAATATTTAGTGTAAAATCTTCGATATCAAAATCTGAAACAAAATTTTCAAGCTTGTTTTTAGCCGCCTTTGTTGTAATAAAATTATGGATGGTATTAATAAATAGTAAATGTAATTTGGCATTAAACGTATTTGCGAAATCGATCACATTTAAAAATGATTTCTTGCTTTCATCACTAAAATCTGAAGCAAAAATTATATCATTAATATTAAAATTCTCAACATCATGCTTAATAACCAAAACAGGTATGTGAGAATGCCTAACTACTTTTTCAGTATTTGAGCCGACCAACATTTCCTTTAAACCTGTTGCCCCTTGTGAACCCATCACAATTAAATCAACATTATTTTTTTTACTTTCTTCAATAACACCATCGAAAGCTTTATGGAATTTCACATCTTCTGTGACCTTAAGTCCGTCAAAAAATGGCAAGGCCTTAATTTTTGCAAATCTTTTATGAATTGCTTTCATAATAAAAATTGCTTGTCCACCGCCTCGAAGATTATTAGATTCTATTGGATCTATTGCTTCTGTAGGAATGTCTAACATGTGTAATAATATAATTTCACTGTTTGTTCTTTTTGCAATCTGAGATGCTACCTTACACGCATATTTAGCTTCATCAGAAAAATCAATTGGGATTAATATTTTTTTCATGGTTTTGGTTTTAAGAATTCTGACCATATAAAGGTACTTATTATTAACGATAAAAAACCATGATTCTTGTCATTGTAAAATATAGTTTATATATTTGCACCGCAAAATAAAGGTGTTTAAGAAATTGGAGGGGACGGAGAGTCCCCTCTTTTTATACAAAAAATGGAGCGAGATATTGTAGAAAAGTTAGTTGATGAAGCTATCCTTGAAAATCAAGAATTATTTTTAATTGATTTGAAAATTTCATCAGATAATAAAATTATGGTAATTGTCGATGGAGATAGCGGAGTTCAATTAAAAGAATGTATAAGAATAAGTCGGCATATTGAACATAATTTAGATAGAGATACAACAGATTTTTCTTTAGAAGTAAGCTCACCCGGGGCAACTGAACCTTTAGTGAATAAAAGGCAGTATAAGAAGAATCTGGGTAGAACATTAAAAATAGTAACCGAAACAGAAAAATTTGAAGGAAAACTGGTGAATACCAATGAAAATGAAATCATTATTGAATGGAAAGCCAGAGAACCAAAACCTATTGGTAAAGGGAAAGTAACAGTTATTAAAACAGCCATTTTACCATATAAAGATATACAACAAGCAAAAGTGAAAATAAAATTTTAATTTAGAGAACATGGAAAATATCGCATTAATAGATTCTTTTTCTGAGTTTAAAGATGATAAAAGTATTGATAGGGTAACGCTTATGTCGATACTTGAAGATGTATTTAGAGCAGCATTGAAAAGAAAATATGGTTCTGATGATAATTTCGATATTATTATAAATCCAGATAAGGGAGATTTAGAAATATGGAGAAATAGGATAGTTGTTAATGACGGAGAAGTTGAAGAGCCTAATGAAGAGATAACATTGTCAGAAGCTCGAAAAATTGAACCTGATTTTGAGGTAGGTGAAGATGTATCTGAAGAAGTAAAATTGGAAGATCTAGGTAGAAGAGCTATTTTAGCTTTGCGCCAAAATTTAATAGCTAAGATACATGAGCATGACAACACGAATATCTTTAAACAATTTAAAGAATTAGAAGGCGAAATTTATAGCGCTGAAGTGCATCATGTCAGGCACAATGCTATTATTTTATTAGATGATGATGGTAATGAAATTGTGTTACCAAAAAGTGAGCAAATCAAATCGGATTACTTTAGAAAAGGAGAATCTGTAAGGGGTATTATCAAGCTGGTAGAGTTACGTGGAAATAAACCCGCCATTATAATGTCAAGAACGGCTCCTGAATTTTTGGTGAAATTATTTGAACAAGAAATTCCGGAAGTATTTGATGGTTTAATTACTATTGAGAGAGTGGCAAGAATTCCGGGTGAAAAAGCGAAGGTAGCCGTTGATTCTTATGATGATAGAATTGACCCTGTTGGTGCCTGCGTAGGTATGAAAGGTTCACGTATTCATGGTATTGTTCGTGAATTAGGAAACGAAAATATTGACGTAATTAATTTTACAAAAAATGATCAAATATTCATTTCCAGGGCCTTAAGTCCGGCCAAAGTAGTTTCGGTCGATATAAAAGAAGCCGTTGAAGGAGAAAAACAAAGAGTTGAGGTCTTTTTACGGCCTGAAGAAGTTTCTAAAGCGATTGGCAAAGGTGGTGTTAATATTCGTTTAGCGAGTCAGTTAACCGGTTATGAAATAGATGTATTGCGGGAAGGAATGGAAGATGAAGATGTAGAATTGACAGAATTTTCTGATGAAATAGAAGCTTGGGTAATAAAAGAATTTAAAAATATCGGTTTAGATACAGCAAGAAGCGTGCTGGATCTTGATGTGAGTGATTTAGTAAAGAGAACTGATTTAGAAGAAGAAACAATATTAGATGTTCAACGTATATTGAAAGAAGAATTTGAAGATTAATTTGCAACGATTTTCTCGATCCTTATCTTGAATTGATAGTATGTTGATTTAGTATTCCTTAAAAGGGATATGAAAATAGAAGAAAATAACAAAATAATTATATGGCTACATTAAGGCTTAATAAAATTTTAAGAGAATTAAATATTTCGTTAGATAGAGCGGTTGAGCATCTTTCAAAAAAAGGCTATGAAATAGAAGCCAGGCCTACAACCAAGATATCAGACGAAGTATATAATGTGCTTTTAGATGAATTTCAAACCGACAGAAGTAAAAAAGTTGCATCTAAAGAAGTAAGTGAAGAAAAGCGTAAAGAAAAAGAAGCACTTCGTATATCTCAAGAAAAAGAGCTGGAGAAAAAACGGTTGGAAGAAGAAGCCAAGAGAAAAATATTTAAAACTGAATCTGAAAAGCAAATTGGAATTAAAACTGTTGGTAAAATAGATGTTGAACCAAAAAAAGCTCCTAAAAGAGAAATTAAAGAAGAAGAGGTAGAAGTTCCGAAAAAAGAAATTAAAAAAGAAGTTACGCCTACAGCCAAAGAAGAAGTTCTTGAAGAAGTTCTTGAGGAAAAACCTGTTGAGTCAGAAAAAATTACCACTAAATATCAAAAACTAACAGGTCCTAAGCAGGTTGGTGAAAAGATAGATTTAAAACAGTTTGAAAAACCGAAAAAGAAAACTGAAAAGAAAACTGAAAAGAAACCAGAGAAACAAACAACTGAAGATCCGAATGCAAGTAAAAGGAAAAGGAGAAGGATTAATAAACCGGTTGGTAAAACTGCCCCGCAAAAGTCAAATTTTAGAACACCTGCTAAAGGTAGAGGTAGAAAAGGTGTTGTTAAGGAAGAGCCTTCTGAAGCAGAAGTACAAAAACAAGTTAGAGAAACATTAGAAAAATTACAAGGTAAATCTAAAAAAGGGAAAGGGGCCAAATATAGAAGAGATAAACGGGATCTACACCGCCAACAAACCGAAAAAGACCTGGAACAACAGGAAGCAGAAAGCAAAGTATTAAAAGTAACTGAATTTGTTACCGCTAGTGAAGTAGCAACAATGATGGATGTTTCTGTTGCAGAAATTATATCGGCATGTATGTCATTAGGCATGATGGTAACAATGAATCAACGTTTAGATGCCGAAACACTTACTATTGTTGCAGAAGAATTTGGATATGAAGTAGAATTTGTAAGTGCTGAAGTAGAAGAAGCTACCGAAGAAATAGAAGATAAACCGAAAGATTTAAAACCAAGAGCACCTATAGTTACAGTTATGGGGCATGTTGACCACGGTAAAACTTCGTTACTCGATTATATTAGAAAGGCCAATGTTATTGCCGGTGAATCTGGTGGTATTACACAGCATATTGGTGCTTACGGAGTTGAATTATCTGATGGTCAAAAAATTGCGTTTTTAGATACTCCGGGGCACGAGGCTTTTACAGCAATGCGTGCTCGTGGGGCTCAAGTTACTGATATTGTCATTATTGTGATTGCCGCAGACGATTCTTTAATGCCACAAACCAAAGAAGCAATTAGTCATGCACAAGCTGCGGGTGTTCCAATCATTTTCGCCATTAATAAAATTGATAAACCTGATGCTAATCCTGAGAAGGTAAAAGAAGAATTGGCTGCAATGAATTTATTAGTTGAAGATTGGGGTGGAAAAATCCAATCCCAGGATATTTCTGCTAAGACAGGTCAAGGTGTGGATGAACTGATGGAAAAAGTAATGCTTGAAGCTGAGCTTCTTGAATTAAAAGCAAATCCTAATAAAAAAGCTGTAGGTACTGTAGTTGAGGCATTGCTTGACAAAGGAAAAGGATATGTTTCAACGATTTTAGTTGAGGCAGGCACTTTGAAAATTGGTGATTTTGTCCTTGCCGGAAAACATAGCGGTAAAGTAAAAGCAATGCATAATGAACGTGGTAAGAATTTAAAAACAGCAGGACCTTCAACACCGGTTTCTATTTTAGGTTTAGATGGTGCACCACAAGCCGGAGATAAATTTAGAGTATTTGATGATGAACGCGAAGCCAAACAAATAGCAACTAAACGTGATCAATTGCAACGTGAACAATCAGTTCGTACCCAACGCCATATTACTTTAGACGAAATAGGACGTAGAATTGCCTTAGGCGATTTTAAAGAATTGAATATTATTCTTAAAGGTGATGTTGATGGTTCAGTTGAAGCTTTGACCGATTCTTTACAAAAACTTTCTACGGAAGAGATTCAAGTAAATATTATCCATAAAGGTGTTGGTGCTATTACTGAATCGGATGTATTATTGGCTTCGGCTTCTGATGCTATTGTTATAGGATTTAATGTAAGGCCTTCTGCAACAGCACGTTCCTTAGCGGAAAAAGAAGAGATCGATATTAGAAATTACTCTATTATTTATAAAGTAATAGATGAAATTAAAGACGCAATGGAAGGTATGCTTTCTCCTGATATGATAGAGGAAATTACAGGTAATGCTGAGATTAGAGAAACCTATAAAATATCAAAAGTTGGTACTATTGCCGGTTGTATGGTTACAGATGGTAAAATATTTAGAAATTCTAGAATAAGGATTATTAGAGATAATGTCGTTGTCTTTACTGGCGAATTAGCTTCTCTAAAACGTTTTAAAGATGATGCAAAAGAAGTAGCTAAAGGTTATGATTGTGGTATACAAATCAAAAATTACAATGATATTAAAGAATTAGATGTTATTGAAGCATATCAGGAAGTAGCCGTTAAAAAGAAATTAAAATAAATTCACACATCTTATTTAATAAGATAGGTATTCTATAAAAAAAACACCTGTGATTAAGCTTCACAGGTTCTATTCTGTACCCCTCCGGAATACTCAGATTATTTAGCGATAAATTTTAGTACCTTTGCTGTCATTATAAAATAAGCATGTTTTAATGAATTTTTGGTCGGTTGTATCTAGAATTATCCTTAAAGGACGTATCCCCATTTTAATAATTCTTGGTATTATTACATATTTCCTTGCAACTCAAATGCAATACATGCGTTTTTCGCATAGCGAAGCCAATTTATTACCAAAAAATCATGAAGTAAACCAAGAGTATGATAAATTCTTAGAAATTTTTGGTGAAGAAGGTAATCTAATTATACTGGCTACTCAGGATTCTAGTATTTTTACTTCCAAAAAATTTAATAATTGGAATGTGCTATCCCGTACATTAGATACTTTTCCTGAAGTAGATTTTACAGTTTCTATCGGTGATATCAAAAAGCTTAAAAAGGATACTAAAAAAAAGCAATTTGTTGTTGAATCTCTATACAAAAATGAACCAACAACTGACATAGATGTCCAAAAAATAAAGGATGACCTTTTCAATAATTTACCTTTTTTCGATAATTTCTTATTTAATAAAAGTACAGGTACTATCCGGACAATAATCTATCTGGAAAAAGATATCGTAAATACCTCCACAAGAAAAGATTTTATTTTTAATGTATTAAATCCCACTGTAGCCGAATTTGAAAAGGAAAATAGTATTGATGTCAAAGTCTCTGGTATGCCCTATATCCGAACGATGAATTCTCAAAATATTATTGATGAAATTGGAGTCTTTCTCGGTCTGGCCTTAGCAATAACATCCATAATTTTCTTTTTGTTTTTTCGCTCCTACAGGGCAACTTTTATAACCATGCTTGTGGTAAGTATCGGTGTTATCTGGGCTTTCGGATTTATCGGTTGGTTTAATTATGAAATATCTGTTTTAATGGCATTAATTCCGCCATTGATCATCGTTATAGGTGTACCAAATTGTATTTTCTTAATTAATAAATATCAACACGAAGTTAAAAGTCACGGCAACCAGGCAAAATCATTACAGCGTGTAATTTCTAAAATTGGCAATGCTACATTAATGACTAATATTACCACCGCTTCAGGGTTTGCTACCTTTATCTTTACCCGAAGCCAGTTATTAAATGAATTTGGCATCATCGCTTCCATCAATATTATGGCAATTTTTATGTTGTCATTATTGATCATTCCAATTATATATAGTTTCCTTCCAAAACCAAAAGACAAACATCTGGAACATTTAGAGCGTAAATGGATGGAACGTGTAGTAGATTGGATGGAGAATACGGTCCGTCATAAACGTATTGCCGTTTATGTTTCTACAGTTTTAATAATAGTGACCAGTATTATTGGCGTCTATATGATTCGTGTTTCGGGTAGTTTAATAGAAGACATGCCCAAGGGAAAACCCTTTTTTAAAGACATTGTTTTTTTTGAAAAAGAATTCGGAGGTATTATGCCTTTAGAAATTATAATCGATACCAAGCGTAAAAAAGGTGTAATGAAGCTATCTACATTGAAACGGATGGATAGGTTAAATGAAATTATTGATGAAATTCCAGAGCTATCACCTTCTGTTTCAGTGCTCAACTTAGTTAAATATTCTAAGCAAGCTTACTATAATGGTAATCCAAAATATTATCAACTACCAACCAATCAGGAAAGAAGTTTTATTTTATCCTATACGAAAAATTCGGATGTCAACTCAGACTTGCTCAATAATTTTGTTGATTCTACGGGGCAGTACGCCCGTATTACCACATTTATGAAGGATATCGGCACCGATAAAATGGAACGTATAGAAGAACGTTTACAAGCTAGAATTGACAAAGAATTTCCCAAAGAAAATTATAATGTTACGATGACCGGTAAGGCCTTGGTTTTCTTAAAAGGTACAAATTATTTGATTAGAAATTTAGTAGTTTCATTGTCTTTGGCCATCCTATTAATTTCATTATTTATGGCCTGGATGTTCCGGTCCTTTCAAATGATAATTATATCTCTGATTCCAAATGTTCTGCCATTGCTGGTTACGGCGGGATTGATGGGTTTTTTAGGTGTACCCATAAAGCCTTCCACCATATTGGTATTTAGTATTGCGTTTGGAATTTCAGTGGATGACACCATCCATTTTTTAGCAAAATACAGGCAGGAGTTACAGGCCAACAATTGGAAGGTTAGAAAATCGGTTTATGCCGCTTTACGCGAAACAGGCGTAAGTATGTTTTATACTTCTATCGTCCTCTTTTTCGGATTTTTAGTATTTATCGTTTCTAGTTTTGGTGGTACAATTGCCTTGGGTGGATTAGTATCCGTAACCTTGTTATTTGCTATGGTTTCTAATTTATTATTATTACCATCGCTATTGCTTTCATTAGAACAGCGTATCGCGAATAAAAAAGTATTTAAAGAACCAACCATTGAAATTATCCCTAAGGAAGAGGAGAATATAGAGGATACTGAAATGGATGAAGTTGAACTTAAAATTGACAAGTAAATGAAGGGAATTATACTTGCCGGAGGCAGTGGAACCCGGTTACATCCATTAACATTGGCTATAAGTAAGCAATTAATGCCTATTTATGATAAGCCAATGATCTATTATCCTTTATCAGCACTGATGTTAGCCGGTATTAAAGATGTCTTAATCATCTCAACACCACATGACCTTCCCTTATTCGAACGCTTACTAGGTGATGGTTCGAGCTTAGGGTGTAACTTTCAATATGCCGTTCAAGAGATTCCTAACGGATTGGCGCAAGCTTTTGTTATAGGAAAAAAGTTTATTGGTGACGATAGTGTTGCTTTGATTTTAGGCGACAATATTTTTTATGGTACCGGATTTGAAGAATTATTAACCAGTGCTTCAAAACCGAATGGCGGTATTGTGTTTGCGTATCATGTAAATGACCCTGCTCGCTATGGAGTTGTAGAATTCGATGACAATAATAAGGTTATTTCTATTGAAGAAAAGCCGAAATATCCAAAATCAAATTATGCGGTACCGGGTATTTATTTTTATGATAATAAGGTTGTTGAAATTGCGAAAAATTTAAAGCCTTCAGCTCGTGGTGAATATGAAATCACGGATGTGAATAATGTTTACTTAAAACAAGGAAAGCTTAAAGTACGTGTGCTGACTAGAGGTACGGCTTGGTTAGATACCGGTACATTCCGATCATTAATGCAGGCGCAACAATATGTACAGGTAATTGAAGAGCGCCAGGGTTTAAAAATTGGTTGCATTGAAGAAGTTGCCTATCATAAAGGATTTATTTCCGCTAAACAGCTCGAAAAAATTGCACAACCTTTATTAAAAAGTGGTTATGGACAGTATTTGATGAATCTAATTAAATAATTCTCAATACCAACGGTCATAAATAACCGCCGGGTAATTGTGGGTCGGCTGGTCATGGACTTTCCAATAAGAAAATTTTCTCAAAATCGTTGTTTTCAAATATTTTGCTACGCAAAATTCGTAAATCAATATTCGTAAATCGTAATTAACTCAGTATCTTTGCACCTTATTAAATTTGAAAAAATGCAACAAAGTATTGCTGAATTATTACATTCTGATAAATTTTTACAAGAGGTACAGGTTAAAGGATGGGTTCGTACTTTTAGAGCCAATCGTTTTATTGCAGTAAATGATGGCTCAACAATCCATAATATTCAATGTGTTATTGATTTTTCAACTACAGATGAAGAACTTTTAAAGCGTATCACAACGGGTGCATCAATTCACATAACTGGTACATTAACTGAAAGTCAAGGTAAAGGGCAAACAGTTGAAATACAGGTTTCTGAAATAGAAATATTGGGCGATTCTAATCCTGAAGAGTATCCCATTCAACCTAAAAAACACAGTTTTGAATTCTTACGTGAAAATGCCCATTTAAGGGCAAGAACCAACACATTTGGTGCTGTTATGCGTGTGCGTTCGGCGCTATCTTTTGCTGTACATAAGTATTTTACAGAAAACGGTTTTTACAACCTTCATACACCTATTGTTACTGGTTCTGATGCTGAAGGGGCAGGTGAAATGTTCAGAGTTTCAACCTTAGATCCTAAAAATCCGCCAAGAGATGAAAATGGTGAAATTGACTTTAAACAAGATTTTTTTGGTAAAGAAACCAATCTAACGGTTTCGGGTCAGTTAGAGGCCGAAACGTATGCGATGGCTTTGAGCAAAGTTTATACTTTCGGCCCTACATTTAGAGCAGAAAATTCAAATACAACGCGGCATTTAGCTGAATTTTGGATGATAGAACCTGAAATGGCATTCTATGATTTAGACGCGAATATGGATTTGGCCGAAGATTTTATTAAAGGTATTATCCGCTATATACTAAAAAATTGTAAAGATGACCTCACATTTTTAGATGAGCGATATACTAAAGAAGAAAGCACTAAACCTACTCTGCAACGCAGTGAAATGTCCTTATTGGAAAAATTAAACTTCGTGTTAGAAAACAATTTTAAACGTGTAAGCTATACTGAAGCCATTGATATTTTGCGTGATTCTAAACCAAATAAAAAGAAAAAATTCCAATATATTATTGAAGAATGGGGTGCTGATCTGCAAAGTGAACACGAACGTTATTTGGTAGAAAAACACTTTAAATGCCCGGTCATACTTTT
>Ga0209633_10000604_pt1 | contig 40806 bp, 32 predicted proteins | sample Cruoilmetagenom1_FD_187290 | JGI IMG/M metagenome (GOLD analysis project Ga0209633, IMG submission 187290) | Oil polluted marine microbial communities from Coal Oil Point, Santa Barbara, California, USA - Sample 1 (SPAdes) (version 2) | ecosystem: Environmental > Aquatic > Marine > Oil seeps ...
CAACTTACCAATAAACTGATGCCCATCAGAATTAGAATTATTTTTCTCATTGATATATAAAATTAAAATTTGTCCCACAAAAGTACTAAAAAGGTGGATAGTGCTGACTTTTAAATCTAGCTTCACAGATAGAATCATCAATTATTTCTGGTGTAAAGGTTAAAGAAGTAGTCCTATTTGAGTACTTAAGTACTTTGCTCATTGATTAGTATAAAAGTAGTAAGCTTGAATTTACTATTTCCATTGAAATTCGCATTCATGTCCAAAAGAGCTACAAGATTTGATTTTACTACTATTTTGGCTATTACTGATATAGATTGTTGTATGCTGTGTTATAATATTTTTAAAGATTATAGTAACTCAAATGCCAACTAATGTTTTGAAACTCTATCTATATATCAAGATTTTTCAATGTCAATCTAATTTATATTCAATTGCAGAAAAAAATTGACCATTTGCTCCATCATTATCTATTAAAATAGGCGCTAATGCTCCTGGTAAAACAGCCTCAACAGGATTCTCAGCATTTTCGCCGCCCATATCTGTTTTTAACCATCCCGGATCTATGTAATTGATACGAACTGGTGTGTTTTTTAATGCAAATGCAATATCCTGAGTTAATTTATCTACTGCCCATTTTGAGGCTCCATAGGGTGCTAGTTGAGGTTGATCCTTTATCCGAGAAGTAGTATTAACAACTCTTCCGAAGTTGTTTTTTATCATAGAAGGAATAAAGGCGCTGCAAAGTTTATACATGGCAACAACATTTATTTTGTAGGTCTCAATCCAATCCGCTTGTGTATGAGACCAAATATCTTCACGATAATCTCGCATTATTGCCGCATTATTATATAAGATATCTATTGAAATATTTAATGCCTTTACTTGATCTATAAGATTGTTAATTTGATCTTCATCTGATAAATCACCAAAAACACTATATGTTTCTACAGTATATTCATTCAATATCTGAAGCGTATTTTTACTACTTTCTTCTGTTTTACCATGTACAATAATATTACATCCTTGTCGGGCAAGCCCTAAAGCTATTTGTTGTCCTACACCACGACTAGATCCTGTTATGAGAGCATTTTTACCTGTCAATTCTATCATATTTAAAATTATTTTTAATGATTTATTCAATTGATTTCTGAATTAACCAAATAACTGTTACTATCAATTAATTCAGATTTTGTTGCTATAATTCAATTTTACCAATATCGTTTTACTCTATATATAGCAAATATTTCATTTACTGTTTACAAGTCTTTTTGTCATTCGTAAACATTTCAGTTTACGTTGTATACAACGTAAAAATATGGTTTCATTTTAAAAGGTTACATCCAATGATATATGAATTTCTACAAATAATATGCATAATTCAAATTCCAAAAACAACAATCAAGCTTAAAAAACTATCTCTTTTTCTTTGTAGGCAATAACTTTTGTAGCAAATCCATTCTATTGATACGTGTGAGCGTTTTACGAATCCATGCTTGATGTTCGCGTTTGTACCAAAAGAAAAATTGGTGTTGCTCCGTTCTGTCCTTTTTAGTTCTAGGTGTATAGATTTTCTTTAGCGTGTAAGGATGATGACCGCTATAATAAATCACAGTAGCAACGGTCATGGGTGTTGGTGTAAAACCCTGAACTTGCTCTAATTGAAAGCCCATATCTTTAGTTTCACATGCCAAATTTGCCATATCCTCTAACTCACTCGCAGGATGACTCGAAATAAAATAAGGAATCAACTGTAAATTCAGACGTAACTTCTTATTGATTTCATCAAATTGCTTTTTAAAAGAATGAAAATACCTAAACGAAGGCTTACGCATGATCTTTAAAACCGGATCAGATGTGTGCTCAGGAGCCACTTTTAATCGACCTGACACATGTTTGGTCATCACTTCTTTGGTGTAGGCTGCTAATTCTTTTGGATCTGCATTTTTGTTAAATTCAGGAACTAATAAATCATAGCGAATACCGCTACCAATAAATGACTTTTTGACCTTAGGATGTTTATCAACCGCTTGGTATAATTCAGTTAGTGGTTTGTGCGAAGTATCTAAATTATAACACACCACTGGCGAAATACAAGATGGTGAAATACATTTGTCACAGATGGATTGAATCTTACCTTTCATCTGATACATATTAGCCGAAGGTCCACCAATATCAGATAAATAACCTTTAAAATCGGGCATATTCGTAACTGCATCGACTTCTTTCAGAACAGATTCCTTACTACGACTCGCAATAAATTTACCTTGATGTGCGGAAATCGTACAAAAACTACAGCCACCAAAACAACCTCGATGAATATTAATCGAGAACTTAATCATTTCAAAAGCTGGAATCGCTCCTCTTTTGTTATATTTTGGATGTGGCAATCTGGTAAACGGTAAATCAAACGAAGCATCAACTTCTTTCTCGGTCATCGTTGCATATGGCGGATTGATAACCAAGGTATCATTGGATACTTCTTGTAAGATTCTACGACCAAAAACTTTATTTGATTCTTGTTCGATAATTTTAAAATTAGATGCAAATGATTTCTTGTCTTGTAAACACTTTTCATGTGAATGAATCTCCACATCATCCCAATTTTTATTTTTGGGAATCTTATCAAATTTCGGAATTAAAACTGCTGTCTGTTTAATCGTTTTTATCGAATGAAAGGGCACGCCTTTTTGTAATAGAAACACCAATTCTTTTAAGGGTAACTCACCCATTCCATAAACTAACAAATCAGCATTTGATTCCGTTAGAATGTTGGTTTTTAGTTTATCACTCCAATAATCATAATGAGTCACTCGACGTAAAGAAGCTTCGATTCCACCAATAACGACAGGGACTTCGGGGAACTTTTCCTTTAAGATTTTACTATATACGGTAGTCGCATAATCGGGTCTAAAGCCCTTATCTCCATTTGGTGTATAAGCATCTTTATCGCGCTGTCTTTTATTAGCGGTATAATTACTCACCATAGAATCCATCGCACCCGAAGTTACAGCAAAAAAGAGCTTGGGCGTACCCATTTTCTCGAAATCCTGTAGGTTGTCGTTTACATTAGGTTGCGGTATTATAGCCACTCGCAAACCTAAATTTTCTAGAATCCTACCCAAAACTGCAGGTCCAAACGCAGGGTGATCGACATAGGCATCACCGCTAAAGATGATCACATCTAAGGCATCCCAACCTCGAATTTTTACTTCGCGATTAGTTGTAGGTAACCAGTCTGATAATCTGTGTTCTTGCATTTTTTACCGCTAAGGCGCAAAGGCGCTAAGTTTAAAAATTATTTGCTATTCGTTGAATGCCATCCTTGATCAATGGTACATTAAAATTTATTAAAAAACCTAATCTTTTTTCTGCTAGTTTTAAATATGAAATAAGCTGTGCTTTATGCACTGGTAGGATGGTTTCAACTGCTTTTAATTCTAAAATTATATCATCTGCAACAAGAATATCAATTTTAAAATCTTTTGATAATTCAACCCCTTTATACTGTAAAGGAATTGACACTTGACTTTCTGCTTTTATACCTCTCAACTTAAATTCTTGTAACAAAGATAACTCATAAACACTCTCTAACAATCCAGGTCCAACTTCTTTGTGAACTTTAAATACTGCATCAACAATATCTGTTGCAATACTATTTAATTCATTTCTTGATTTCATTATTTTTTTTACGCTAAGGCGCAAAGTTTAAAAATTATTCGCTATTCGTTGAATGCCATCTTTAATTAATGGTACATGAAAATTTATTAAAGTTCTTGATTTCATTATTTTTTTAACTGCTAAGATGCTATTTATTTATTCTATTAATACTTAATCTTTTTTTTCTTTGCGTCTCTGCGCCTTTGCGGTAAAACTAGACAGGCTCACCAATCAAATCAAAATCAGTCGCTTCTGTAATTTTAATATCGATAAATTTACCAATATTAATATAATGTTTTTTTGCATCAACTAAAACCTCATTATCTACATCGGGTGAATCGTATTGGGTTCTACCAATAAAATAATCACCTTCTTGCCTATCAAAGATACATTTAAAAATCTTTCCTACTTTTTGTTGGTTTAAATCAAATGAAATACCGGCTTGTAACTCCATTATTTCAGCTACACGCACTTGTTTTTCTTCTTCAGGAATAGCATCAATTAATTTTGCCGCATGTGTATCTTCTTCGTGCGAGTAGGCAAAAACACCCAATCGATCAAAACGTGAATCGGCAACCCATTGTTTCATCTCCTCAAATTGTTCTCTCGTTTCGCCCGGATATCCAGCTATTAAAGTTGTTCGAATAGCCATATCTGGAACAGCTGTTCTAAAGTCAGTTAGCAGTTTTTCAGTAACTGCTCTATTGTGCCCACGGCGCATTGATTTTAATATATCAGAATTGATATGTTGTAATGGGATGTCTATATAGTTACAGATTTTGGATTCGTTCTTCATCACCTCTAATACATCTAACGGAAAACCTGTAGGATATGCATAGTGCAATCGTATCCATTCTAAACTATCAATTTTCACCAACTCGGTAAGCAAATCTGCTAAACGACGTTTTCCATAAAGATCTAAACCATAATAGGTTAAATCTTGAGCAATTAAAATCAACTCTTTTACACCATTTTCAGCCAACTTGGTTGCTTCTGCTACTAAATCTTCGATGGGTTGTGAAATATTTTTTCCACGCATCAATGGTATGGCACAAAACGAACAGGGTCTATCACAACCTTCTGCAATTTTTAAATAAGCAAAATGCTTTGGTGTGGTGGTTAAACGTTCACCTACCAATTCTTTTTTATAATCTGCACCTAAAACTTTTAATAGATTGGGTAAATCATGTGTGCCAAAATAAGCATCTACATCAGGAATTTCTTTTTCTAAATCAGGTTTATAGCGCTCGCTTAAACAACCTGTTACAAACACCTTTTCTATATTTCCAGCTTCTTTCTCTTGGATATAATGTAAGATCGTATTGATTGATTCCTCTTTAGCGTCACCAATAAAACCACAAGTATTGATCACCACAACATCTGAATCAGCATCATTTTCATGAACTACCCTTTTATCATTGGCTTTTAATTGGCCCATCAAGACTTCAGAATCATATAAATTTTTAGAGCAACCCAAAGTCACTACATTGATGTTTTTTTTAGAAGATGATTTAGTACGCATAAACTATTTTAGCTGTTTAAATTGTTTGCAAAAGTAAGGATTAAAAAAATATAATATCTCATTAGTTATAGCTATTACTTAGATTGATAATAGATAAGTCACTAGAGCTAAAAATTACTTCCAAAATTTACTTATGATTCTATTCAATACATGTAACAGGCTTAAATTATAACTATTCAACTGAATTTTATAAAAATTGTGTAAAGATTATAACAAAAACACAATATTATATAACAATAAATCGTTTTATCTATCTCAACTTTGTACTTGCATTTAAACACAACATGCTGAATATCAAGATTAAATATCTATTAAAAATAATTATTAACTCTAATCCCATTAAAATTATGAAAACTTTGAGATTAACAGTAATTGCACTTATCGGTACGGCAATTCTTTTCACAGCCTGTCAAACAAATGAAACCGAAACTAAAGATGTAGATGTAGATTCTCTTTTAAAAATCGCAGAATTGTATGTTAACGACGATGTCGAAGAAGCTACAAGTAATGAAGAAATATCAAAATCAGCAAACTATTTTCCTTGCTTTGATGTCGAAATTATTCCTAATGAAAATGGCGAATTTTGGCCTATAAATTGGATTATTGACTTTGGCACAGGAGAATGTACAAGTTTTTTTGGCATTACGCGATCAGGAAAAATTCACACAACATTAACAGCAAATTGGAAAACAGAAGGCTCATTACGAACCACAACTTACGAAAACTTCTTTATGAATGAAAATCAAGTTGAAGGTACCCGAACAATCGAAAACACAGGGCTTAACGATATAGAAAACTTAACATGGACTCGCAAAGTTATAGATGGAAAAGTTACCAATGCTGATGGCACCATCATAACTTGGGAATGCACTCGTTACAGTGAAATGGTTGAAGGTGCAGACACTTGGTTATTTGCAGATGATGCCTACGATGTCACAGGAACTTCTAACGGTGTAAATGAAGATGGATTAAGCTTTTCTATGGAGATCACAACGAGTCTTCATTACATCAATGGATGTAAGTTCCCAGTTAGTGGAGAGCTTGTCATCACTATAGAAGGCGCCGAAAATACAATTATTATTAACTATGGTGAAGGCGAATGTGATAATTTTGCTACTCAAACTGTAGGTGATGAAGTTACAGAAATTGAACTTGGAATAAATTAGTTTAAGAACTTTGCTATAATTCGTACAAAGAGACTGTGTAAACGGTCTCTTTGTATTTATAGATAGTTTTCTACTTGTTAATCTCAAACCTAGTATTTTTTAGTATTCTTTTCGAGAATACTAGGCATAAAACAATAAGCTTGTTTATTTTTGCCCTAAAATACTTAACTTAAAGAATGACACCACAAGCCTTATTTTACATACTAATTGGCATAATTATACTAGAATTTATCTGGAATAGCTATTTAGATTTTCTCAATTCAAAACATTATAAGGATCCTATTCCGAAACTCTTAGAAGGGATATTTGATGAAGAGGAATACCTAAAATCACAAGACTATAAAAGAACCAATTACCAGTTTTCAAAATGGTCATCCTTATTTAGTATTATAGTACTGTTAGTTTTTTTCTTTTTAGATGGATTTGCTTGGGTCGATTCCTGGGTGCGTTCCTATGTAGATAACTCCATATTGATTAGTATGTTGTTCATAGGAATACTGCTCATTGGGAATGATGTAATCAGTACACCATTTTCGTATTATCACACTTTTGTAATTGAGGAAAAGTTTGGATTTAATAAATCCTCAAAAACTACTTATTGGTTGGATAAAGTAAAAGGGCTTTTATTAATGGTACTAATTGGTGGTGGATTACTCTTTGCTATTCTCTGGTTTTATGAAAAAACGGGGCAAAACTTTTGGTTATATACTTGGGGATTGGTCACTGTTTTCTCTGTATTTATCAATATGTTTTACTCGACATTGATTGTGCCGCTTTTTAACAAGCAAAGTCCTCTAGAAGCAGGTGATTTAAAGGAAGCTATCCATTCATTTACTACAAAAGTAGGCTTTAAGTTGGATACTATTTTTGTAATTGACGGTAGTAAACGCTCCACCAAAGCAAATGCCTATTTTGCAGGTTTTGGTCCTAAAAAACGTATTGTTTTGTATGATACCTTAATTAATGATTTAGAAACTGATGAAATTGTCGGAGTTCTTGCCCATGAAATTGGGCATTATCAAAAAAAACATACGATTTACAATCTATTTTTATCCATTATAACGACCGGAATAACCTTATTTATTCTTTCGTTGTTTATTGATAGTCCTTTATTGGCAGAAGCTTTAGGCGTAAGCATTCCAAGTTTTCACATCGGTATTATCGCTTTTGGTATTTTATACAGTCCTATTTCTGAAATTACAGGTTTATTAATGAACTTGTTGTCAAGAAAATTTGAATACCAAGCAGATACGTATGCAAAAACTAATTATGATGGAAAACCACTAATCACTGCTCTTAAAAAACTATCTAAAAATTCGCTAAGCAATTTGACTCCACATCCATTTTATGTATATATGCATTATTCACATCCTAGTCTGGCTCAACGGGTTGCTGCATTGATGCAGTAATATGTCGATTTGTTGATTTGTTTAGAAGTAAAAAAACACATCTATTTAAAAATACTTAATCCAAAATTCTGAATTCTTAATTAATTTTCTACTTTTACCCTATGGCATATACTGCGACCATAGAAGAAGAACAAAAAGAATTAACACGTCTGTACAAAGACTTGTTAAAAGGCACGTATCAAGAATTATCTACAGAGGATAAAAAAGGGATTCGTAAAGCTTTTGATCTAGCAGTTGAAGCACATAAAGAACAGCGTAGACGTAGTGGTGAACCTTATATTTTTCACCCGATTGCCGTTGCAAAAATTGTCGCAGATGAAATTGGATTGGGTGCCATTTCAATTATGGCTGCGCTACTTCATGATGTCGTCGAAGATACCGATTATACCATTGAAGATATTGAACAGCTTTTTGGTGAAACTGTAGCACGAATTGTAAACGGCTTAACAAAAATATCACATCTTAAAAAGGACGATGCTTCGATTCAAGCTGAAAATTATCGAAAGATGTTGTTAACGCTCAATGATGATGTTCGTGTTATACTTATCAAAATTGCAGATCGGTATCATAATATGCAAACACTTGATTCCATGCCTGCAGATAAGCAAGCAAGAATCGCCTCTGAAACCTTATTTATCTATGCTCCTTTGGCGCATCGACTCGGCCTATATACCATTAAAACAGAACTTGAAGATTATGGTTTAAAATATACCGAACCCGAAGTATATTATGACATTGCTAAACATATTAAAGAAACCAAAGATCAACGTGATGCGTATATCGAGGAGTTTTCTGAGATTATCAGAAAATCATTAGAAAAAGAAGGTTTTGACTTAGAAATAAAAGGTCGAACTAAATCTATTTTTTCTATCCGTAAAAAAATGCTAAAGCAAGGTGTCGATTTTGATGAAGTCTATGACAAGTTTGCCATTCGAATTATATTTGATCCAAAAAGTAAAGATGAAAAACACGATGCCTGGAAGATATACTCTATTGTTACCGAGCATCTTACTCCGAATCCCGTTCGACTTAGAGATTGGATGACACAACCAAAGTCAACGGGTTATGAAGCATTGCATACAACTGTAATGGGTCCTGAAGGAAAATGGGTTGAAGTACAAATTCGCTCCAAACGGATGAACGAAATTGCTGAAAAAGGTTATGCGGCACACTATCGTTACAAACACGGTCATATTAAAGAAACTGGACTAGAAAATTGGCTCAACAAACTCAAGGATGCCTTAGAAAACACAGAAGCCAATGCAGTAGATTTTGTGGAGAACATTAAATTAAATCTCTATTCAAAAGAAATCTATACCTTCACACCAAATGGAGATATTAAATCGCTTCCTAAAGGAGCAACTCCTATTGATTTTGCCTATGCCATTCATACCGATGTAGGCTCAAAATGCCGCGGTGCAAAAGTAAATGGAAAAATTGTACCGCTTAGTAAAGAACTTAAAAGTGGTGACCAAGTAGATATTATCACCTCAAATAATCAAAAACCGAAATTAGCTTGGCTAGATTATGCAGTGACTTCTCGTGCACGGTCAAAAATTAAAAATGCACTCAAAGAAGAGCAAAAAAAATTAGGTGAAGAAGGAAAGGAAATTTTAAGACGTAAACTTCGATCTTTAAAAGTTAAATATAACGAACAAACCATCAATGACCTTGTTAACTTTTTTAAGTTAAAAACAAGTTTAGATTTATTTTATAGAATAGGTAATGGTTCTATTTCGAATATCGATTTAAAAAATTTTGCCAATCAAAAAAACAATGCACTTTACTCTTTTTTCAAATCAAAAACGAAACGAAAAAAAACAACTCACACATCTAATGAAATAGATGAGGTTACTCAAAAATTTGATTTATTAGTCTTTGGAAAAGATGAAGAAACCCTACCTTATATTAACGCAAAGTGCTGTAATCCAATTCCTGGTGATAAAGTTTTTGGATTTATTACTATAAACGAAGGCATTAAATTACACAAAGTAGATTGTCCAAATGCAGTAAGTATGCGTGCTAATTATGGGTATCGAACCTTAAAAGCAAAATGGATAGACTCGACACAACGCGAGTTTAAAGTGAATATTATGGTCTCTGGAATTGACAATGTGGGTATTGTCAACGATGTTACTTTGGTGATCTCAAATGCCATGAGTGTCAATATTCAACGAATTAATATATCGAGTGAAGAGGGTTATTTTGAAGGACATATCCGCGTAAGCGTAAAAAACATAGATCAACTAAAAACTTTGATAGCCAACTTAAAAAGTATTGATGGCGTGATGAAAGTAGAACGAGAACAAGATAAAAAATAAACTTTTTAAGCACTATGCCAATTACTGTAAATAGAAAAGCACATTTTAACGCAGCACATCGTCTTTATAACAATGAATGGTCTGATGATCGCAATGAAGATGTCTTTGGAAAATGTGCGAATCCTCATTTTCACGGTCATAACTATGAACTTGTCGTTTCGGTTACTGGAGCGATTAATCCTCGTACGGGTTTTGTGATGGATATGAAGGTACTAAAAGATTTAATAAAGGATAAAGTTGAAGAAGAGTTTGATCATAAAAATCTCAACATTCAAGTGCCTGAATTTAAAAAACTCAACCCAACTGCTGAGAACATTTCTGTAGTTATCTGGAATAAATTGCGCCCTCATATTCCTAAAAATCTTGCTTTAGAGATTACGCTTTATGAAACGCCTCGTAATTTTGTTACCTACACAGGTGTATAAAAAAAGCCCATCAAAATCTATTTGATAGGCTTTAAAAAAACTCTATTCCAAGTTTATTGATTTCTAAAAACTAATTTTTCATCAAAGGCATCTAATAAAATTTTACTTTCTGCCGTAACTTTTCCTGCTAAGATTTCTTTAGACAATTCGTTTAAGACCTCACGTTGAATCACTCGTTTTATGGGTCGTGCTCCAAATTGAGGGTTGAAACCTTTGTGTGCTAAACTTCTTAAAGCTTCTGCTGTATAGCTAAAATCAATATTTTGATTTTGTAGCATATTTGTTAATTTCTGCAATTGCAGTTCTACAATTTGACTCACTTCAGCTTCATTTAGAGGCGTAAACATGATGATTTCATCAATTCTATTGAGAAACTCTGGTCGGATATTTTTATGGAGTAAATCAACGACTTCCTCTTTTGCTCTTGCGGTAACTTGATCTCTATTTTCCATTTTAAAATTCTCAAAACGCTCTTGAATGATGTGTGCACCCATATTAGAAGTCATAATTATAATCGTATTTCTAAAATCGGCTTTTCGACCTTTATTATCCGTTAAATGACCTTCGTCTAATACTTGTAAAAGTATATTAAACGTATCAGGATGTGCTTTTTCAATCTCATCAAGTAACACAACTGAATACGGTTTTCTACGAACCGCTTCGGTCAATTGTCCTCCTTCTTCATATCCGACATAACCTGGAGGTGCTCCAACTAATCTACTAACCGCGTGTCTTTCTTGGTACTCACTCATGTCTATACGTGTCAGTGCGCTTTCATCATCAAATAAGTACTCGGCTAATGCTTTTCCTAATTCAGTTTTCCCTACACCAGTTGTCCCTAAAAACAAGAAAGAACCAATGGGTTTTTTGGTATCCTGCAAACCTGCTCGAGAACGACGAACTGCATCAGAAACAGCTTGTATGGCTTCATCTTGCCCTATCACTCGTTTGTGTAATTCAGTTTCAAGATGTAACAACTTTTCTCGTTCTGATTGCAACATTTTTTGGACGGGAATACCTGTCCACTTAGCAACTACTTCTGCAATATCATCTGCAGTTACCTCTTCTTTGATTAATGCATCTTCTTGATTTTGCGCAATTTTGGCTTGTAATTCAAGTAATCGCTCTTCAGAATCCTTTATTTTTCCGTAGCGCAGTTCGGCAACTTTTTCATAATTTCCTTCACGTTCGGCTTGTTCGGCTTCCATTTTAAAGGATTCGATAGCATTCTTTGTATTTTGAATGGTATCTACTACTTCTTTTTCATTGATCCATTTTGCATTTAACACATTCCGTTCTTCGCGCACATCAGCTACTTCTTTTTGTAAACTGGCAACTTTCTTAGGATCATTTTCACGTTTAATAGCTTCTATTTCAATTTCTAATTGCATGATTTTACGATCCAACACATCTAATTCTTCTGGTTTTGAATTGATCTCCATCCGAATTTTAGCCGCAGCTTCATCCATTAAATCGATCGCCTTATCGGGTAAAAAACGTGAAGTAATATAACGTTGCGATAACTCAACTGCCGCAATAATGGCGTTATCTTTAATCAGCACCTTATGATGTGCTTCATATTTGTCTTTAATTCCACGTAAAATAGAAATGGCACTTTCGGTATCGGGTTCATCAACCAAAACTTTTTGAAAACGTCGTTCAAGTGCTTTATCTTTCTCAAAATGCTTTTGATATTCATCTAAGGTTGTGGCACCTATTGCCCGAAGTTCACCACGAGCCAAAGCTGGTTTTAAAATATTAGCTGCATCCATGGCACCTTGTCCACCACCAGCACCGACAAGCGTATGAATTTCATCAATAAACAACACAATGTTACCTTCGGCAGCGGTCACTTCTTTAATCACTGATTTCAAACGTTCTTCAAATTCTCCTTTGTATTTTGCCCCTGCAATTAAAGCACCCATATCTAACGAAAAGAGTTGAATATCTTTTAAATTTTCGGGGATGTCACCTCTAATAATACGATGTGCTAATCCTTCAGCAATGGCTGTTTTACCAACTCCAGGATCTCCAATTAAAATAGGATTGTTTTTGGTTCGTCTTGACAATATTTGTAATATTCTACGAATTTCTTCATCGCGACCAATCACCGGATCTAGTTTTCCAGTCTTAGCTAACTCATTTAAATTTTTGGCATATTTCTTTAACGAATTATAGGTATCCTCAGCACTTTGAGATTGTACATTAGATCCTTTTCGGATTTCTAAGATAGCAGCTTCAAGGTTTTTTTTGGTGACACCACTATCTTTTAAAAGTTGCGCCGTTTTGCCATCTGACTTAATAATACTAACTAAAAGATGCTCAAGTGTTACATATTCATCTTTCATTTTTTTAGCGACAGTACTAGCATCCAATAATGTTTTATTTGCTTTTCGAGACAGCATGAGATCACCGCCGCTTACTTTAGGGAAGCTTGTCAAAATACTATCTAAAGTCTTTGTGATAATCGGTAAGTTCACACCTGTTTTTTGTAATAAAAAAGGAGTTACATGCTCATCTACTTCAAGCATCGCTTTTAATAAATGGGCATTTTCAATTTGTTGATGTCCATATCCTTGCGCAATCTGTTGCGCTTGTTGCACTACTTCTTGCGATTTTATGGTAAAATTATTAAAGTTCATAATTATTTTTTTTTAGGTTATACATTTTCATTCATCGTGATACAATATTTGATGCATCTCTTTTTATAACACTAGGTAATCAATAAATATTCCAATACAATACAAACAGCTTTTATCAGACAATTTGACGCTAAGTAACTGATACTTATGACGTTTTTTCAGCAAAAAATACTATTAAACGGATTAGAATTTTATTCCACTAAATTATAAAGTGTAAAAACATTCAAAAATTCTAAAAAAAATAAGTAATTTGCATTAGATAAAATACGATATAAATTTATGACATTTGATTTAGAATATAATTCTGAAAGACCAGGAATGGCAATCCCTGAATATGGAAGGCATGTAAAAAAATTAGTGGATCATTGTATTCAACTTCAAGATAAAGAAGAACGCAATAAAATGGCTAAAGCGATTATAGATGTAATGGGTAATTTACAACCGCATTTGCGAGATGTCCCTGATTTTAAACATAAATTATGGGATCAACTATTTATCATTTCTGAGTTTAATTTAGATGTTGAATCTCCTTACCCAAAACCATCAAAAGAAGAACTGCAAGAAAAACCTGGTAAATTAGCCTATCCTAAATCTGCCTCAAAATATAGATATTATGGTCATAATATGCAGACTATGATTGACATTGCCATCTCTTGGGAACAAGATGAGAAGAAAGACTTACTCATTCAGACCATTGGCAATCATATGAAAAAATGCTACCTGATCTGGAATAAGGATACAGTATCTGATAGTATTATCAAAAAACATTTAGAAGAACTTTCAAATAATGAACTGACACTTGATGTTGATAAATATCCATTAGTTTCTTCACAATTACTGATGAAAGGACAAAAAAAACAACATCGTACTACACAGAATAAGAAGAACACAAAATATACTAAGAAAAAAAGATACTAAAACATGGGAACTTTTAGAATTGAAGGAGGTCACAAACTCCAAGGTGAAATTATACCACAAGGGGCAAAAAACGAAACATTACAAGTTTTAAATGCAATTCTATTAACTCCCGAAAAAGTTCAAATAAATAACATCCCTGACATAAAAGATGTCAATAAATTAATCTTTATCTTAGGTGAATTAGGGGTCAAAATTGAAAAACTCGGACCTAACTCCTACTCTTTTCAAGCCGATGAAATAAATCTAAACTATTTAGAATCTGAAGAGTTTAAAGAAGATGGAAGTCAATTAAGAGGCTCGATTATGTTAGTGGGACCGTTACTTGCTCGTTTTGGTAAAGGTTACATCCCAAGACCTGGTGGAGATAAAATCGGACGTCGACGATTAGATACTCACTTTGAAGGATTTATCAAACTCGGTGCAGATTTTCGCTATAATGAAAAAGAATTTTTCTATGGTGTAGAAGCCGATGAATTACACGGCACTGATATGCTCCTAGATGAAGCCTCCGTTACAGGCACAGCTAACATTATTATGGCGGCTGTTTTAGCAAAAGGCACTACTACAATCTATAATGCAGCTTGCGAACCCTATCTTCAACAATTATCTAAAATGTTGAATAGTATGGGCGCCAAAATAACCGGAGTCGGATCAAATTTACTAAAGATTGAAGGTGTAACATCTCTAAATGGTTGCGAACACACCATCTTACCAGACATGATCGAAATTGGTAGTTGGATTGGCATGGCAGCTATGACACGTTCTGAGTTAACCATTAAAAATGTAAGTTGGAAAGACTTAGGACAAATTCCAAGTGTTTTTAGAAAATTGGGCATCAAACTAGAAAATCGCAACGACGATATTTATATTCCCGCTCAAGATAGTTACGAAGTACAAAGCTATATGGATGGCTCTATTTTAACTGTATCAGATGCTCCTTGGCCTGGTTTTACACCTGATTTATTGAGTATTGTTTTAGTCGTAGCAACGCAAGCTAAAGGTAGTGTACTCATTCATCAAAAAATGTTTGAAAGCCGTTTGTTTTTTGTCGATAAGCTCATTGATATGGGCGCGCAAGTAATTCTTTGTGATCCACATCGTGCCACAGTTATAGGTAACAATCATAAAAGCCCACTACGATCAACAGTGATGACCTCTCCTGATATTCGAGCAGGAATCTCCTTATTAATTGCAGCTTTATCAGCGGATGGTGTTAGCACCATTCATAATATCGAACAAATTGACCGAGGTTATGAACGAATTGATGAGCGCTTACGTGCTCTAGGAGCAAAAATTACACGAACAAATTAAATGCTATCCTTTTTTAAAAAACTAGGGCCAGGATTATTATTTGCTGGAGCTGCTATTGGTGTATCGCACTTGGTGCAATCTACACGTGCAGGAGCTGATTATGGTTTTGGTTTATTATGGGCATTACTTTTAATTCACTTTATAAAATATCCTTTTTTTCAATTTGCACCGCGCTATACAACTGCAACTGGTGAAAATCTAATTGATGGCTATCGTCGCCTAGGAAAACCTATATTAATCCTTTATTTTGTCTTGACTTTAGTGACCATGTTTACCATTCAAGCTGCGGTAACGATCGTCACTGCTGGTTTGGCTGTTAACCTCTTTGGGCTTACGAATAACGTATTAATTTGGAGTATCGTAATCCTTGTTATCAGCGTTTTCATACTATATAAAGGGCGTTATGGTTTTTTAGACAGGCTCATCAAAATTATTGTAATTATTCTGACCTTGAGTTCTATTATTGCGGTGGTAGTGGCAGCTTTTCAAACAAATAGTGCTATTAGTTGGATCCCAAGTATTCCTGAAGGAACTATAGAAGTAGGATTTTTAATAGCTTTTTTAGGATGGATGCCAGCTCCGTTAGATGTCACTATTTGGCAATCTATTTGGACACAAGAAAAACAAAAATCTATTGGAACAACATTCGATACGCCACAGGCTATATTTGATTTTAATACTGGTTTTATGACCACTATACTAACGGGTATTTTATTTATGGGATTGGGAACTTTTGTATTATTTCAATCAGGTGAATCTTTAAGTCCTAAAGCTGGTGTTTTTGCAAATCAGCTTATTGATCTATACAGCATTAACCTCGGAAACGGAATGGGCTGGATTGTAGGTGTCGCTGCTTTAACTGCTATGTTTAGCACGACCTTAACCGCCTTGGATGCTTCGCCAAAGGCAATGGTAAAAACCACAGAATTATTGACGAACAAACCCCATAAGCATCCGTATCTTTTTTGGTTGCTAATACTGACTTTTGGTACGATAATTATACTAGCTTTTTTTACATCTAGCATGGGTACGATGATTAAAGTGGCGACTATTGTGTCCTTTTTAACAACTCCATTTTATGCCATTGCCAACCTTTGGTTGGTATCTAGCAAACACATGCCTTTTGAATGGCAACCTTCTTTATTTCTGAAAATTTGGAGTGTGATTAGTATTATTTTACTAATCGGATTTAGTTTCTGGTATTTGAGTGTCTTGTTGTAAATTGCCTATTGCCTAGTGACTAGTGCTTGTTTTTAATCAACCTTCCCTTTATTACTGCCAACCTGTATTTTTATTTCTTTTTTTAAACCTTCGACAATGTCATAAACTGCTGGACAAATCTCTGTATTTTTAATAGTTAACGGAGCCAATTGAATAAATTTTCTACGTTTCGTATGTGGATATTCAGTACAAGCTTTTGGTCGCACATCATAGATAAAACAGTAATTATCGTCTCCTAAAAAGGCACATGGTGTTTCTTGTAATACCCAAAAATTATCTTCATCATTTTTTAAATATTGTGCTATAAATTTAGATTCTTTCATGCGTAAATGTTTGGCAATACGCTGAATATCTTTCTCCGTAAAAATAGGACTTGTTGTCTTGCAACAATTTCCGCAATCTAAACAATCTGTTTTGGCAAAAACCTTGTCGTGGAGTTTGTGTACCACTACATCCAAATTTTTGGGAGTTCGTTTTTTGAGAACTTGAAAATATTTTTTGTTCTCCGCTAATTTATCAGCTGCCAATTTTGGAAGCTCTTCTAGTTTTTTTTGCATCTTAACTTATTTGAGCATTAATAAATACACCTATTAACACGGTTATTGTAAAACTTAATAAAGTACCTATTAAGATATATTCTGTGAGTTTTCGTTCTTTTCCATTCGTTAAATCACCAAAACGAAAAATTGATTTAGCAGCTATTAAAAACCCGATGGCAGCAAATTGATTGAAAAGAATAAAAGTAAGCGTTAAAACTCGTTCTAAAATTCCAATCCATTTACCAGCATTAGGCAGACTATCCTTACTATCTTTGAGTTCTTTTTGCCACGTCTGAGTCGCTACATTAATAATTATTGCAGTAGGCTTTGAGATAAACAGATATCCGATAAACAACCACCAGAATGTATCATTGTGCAGAATCTCGGAAAAACTATTCCAAAAAGCTTCAAATTGTCCATATACAAAGAGCCCTATTAAAAATAGACTAACGACATGCAACAACTGATCAATTATAAACCATTTAAATTTGGGTTTTTTGTAGCTTTTCAATAGATCTATTCCCCAATGAGTAACCATAACAAGTAGCGGTATCCAAAACTGGTTCCAATCAGCGATTAGTATATACGATAGTACTCCGTGAATACCTGCATGTATGTATAAATAGTTGGAACGAATCCGATTTTTAGCTTTGTCTTTGGTCCATTTATCAGGTTGCAATATAAAATCGCCTAGTAAGTGAGCAACAAAAAGTCTGAGTAAAATTGTAGAAAATGCCATTATTTATCTGCTATAATATGCTGTTCAAAATAGCTAATATAGGTATTTATCGCATCAAAATTAGCATTCGCAAAACGTTGATGAACTGCCGATTGAGAGATGTTTAGCTTTTGAGCTATTTGACTTTGAGTTTCCCCAAATAAAAGTTGCCTGTAAATTACTTCAGATGCATTTATTGACCAGCGATTTACTATAGCATCTGCCAAAGTATTTAGAATCTTGAGTTGGGCATTCAAATCACTATCTGAAACCTGAATCTGAATGCGTTGGTCGCTTTTTTTCATGGTATCTAAGCTAGTACCAGACAATTCAAAAGCTTCTCCGTTAGATATTTTTATATCTTCGTTGAGATAATTTACTGCTCCAATCCCGACACCTATACGAGCATCCCAAATAACAGCATCAGGAGATTGCTTTCGTAAGCCCAAGCGCAACAGTAATGCGATACGCAATGCCTGTTTTGGGTTTTCTAATAATGTCTGAAAGCTATCACCACGATAAATTTCAAATTGATTTTGAAATGAAAACCGCGTGTTAATTTCAATAAATAAATTTTGTAAAACACTCATCAACAATTCTTTATCTGCGATTTTACGAGAATTTATAATATCTCCTGTAATGACTGCTTTGTAGTTCATCCTTGATTGCTTTTGACTGCAAATATACAAAAAAATATAAGTTTAAAACCTTATATTTTGATATTATAAGTTATATAACTTATATTCCAATAATATAAGCTTTAGAGCTTATATTGTTAGAATTTACGGAAGACTCTTCCCGTTTTTGAAAGTTCAGTATAGTTACGTACTTTCGCAAAATATTTTAACAGACTATGAGTATTCAAAAAACCTTGACAGTAGCCGTACGAAACGCCCTACACTCTAATTATGGAGTTGCTGTAGAACATGTAGAATTTCAAGCTACTCGTAAAGATTTTGAAGGAGATATCACTATCGTCATTTTTCCTTTCGTGAGAATAATTAAAGGAAACCCTGTTGAAATAGGCACAAAAGTAGGAGCATATCTAAAAGAAAATATAACAGAAGTAACCGATTTTAATGTAGTTAAGGGTTTTTTAAATCTTGTTTTAAGTGATGCTTATTTATTTGATTCGTTCTATCAAGCTTCTGAAAATTTAAATTTTGGTCTACAAGAACCAGCAACTGACCAAAAAGCTTTAATGGTCGAATATTCAAGTCCTAACACCAATAAACCTTTACATTTAGGACATATTCGTAATAATTTACTGGGCTACTCCGTTGCAGAAATACTAAAGGCTGCTGGACACAAAGTTTATAAAACGCAAATCATTAACGATCGTGGTATACATATTTGCAAAAGTATGTTGGCCTATCAAAAATTTGGACAAAATGAAACACCCGATTCAACTGGTTTAAAAGGTGATAAACTAATTGGCAATTATTATGTAAAATTTGATCAAGAATATAAATCCGAAATAAAAAGCCTTATTGAAAGTGGTGTTGCCGAAGAAGAAGCCAAAAAACAAGCCCCTTTATTAATCGCTGCCCAAAAAATGCTCAAAAAATGGGAGGCTGGTGACGAAGAAGTGGTTGCTTTATGGAAAAAAATGAATCAGTGGGTTTATGATGGCTTTGCCGTTTCTTACAAGGCATTGGGCGTTGATTTTGACGTTAACTACTACGAAAGCAACACTTATTTACTAGGGAAAGATGTGGTGCAAAAAGGTCTAGCTAAAAATATATTTTTCAAAAAAGAGGATGGTTCGGTTTGGATCGATTTAACAGAAGATGGTCTAGACGAAAAGATCGTACTTCGTGCCGACGGAACAGCTGTTTATATGACCCAAGATATCGGGACAGCTATTCAGAGAATAAAAGATTATCCAGATGTTGGCGGGATGGTTTATACGGTTGGTAACGAACAAGATTATCACTTTAAAGTATTGTTTTTAATTCTAAAAAAATTAGGATTTGATTGGGCTGATAATCTATACCACCTATCCTATGGTATGGTAGATTTACCAGAAGGAAAAATGAAATCAAGAGAAGGAACGGTCGTAGATGCAGATGATTTAATGCTCGAAATGACCGATACTGCTCGTAGTATTTCGCAAGAATTGGGCAAATTAGAAGGCTATTCTGAAACAGAGAAAGAAAGCCTCTATCGCATTATCGGAATGGGTGCTTTAAAATATTATATTCTAAAAGTAGATCCAAAAAAACGTATTCTTTTTGATCCAAAAGAGAGCATTGATTTTAATGGCAACACAGGTCCTTTTATTCAATATACGTATGCGCGAATTCAATCTTTGCTCCGTAGAGCAGATTTTGATTACTCAAATAAGGTCACCATTATTTTACATCCAAAGGAAAGGGAGGTAATCAAATTGCTACAAGAGTTCCCTGAAGTTATTCAGAATGCAGCTCAAAATCATAGTCCAGCATTGATCGCCAATTACACCTATGATTTAGTCAAAGCCTTTAATTCTTTCTATCAAAGTGTTTCAATTTTTGCTGCTGATAACGAACAAGAGAAAGTATTTAGAATTCAACTTTCTAAAAAAGTTGCCGATGTTATTCAGACTGCTTTTAGCTTATTAGGTATTGAAATGCCAGAACGTATGTAAAAATAGTTAAAAAAATTACTTTTTACTTTTAGGTTCAGGCTTAGCTTTTGTCTTTTTATCTCCGCTTATTTTGTCGGATAAGTCTTTTGCAGCTTCTTTTGCATTTTCTGTAAATTTCTTTGCTTCCTCTTCCGCTTTTTCAGCAAAATCTCCAGCTTTTTCTTTTACGTCTTCTAAGACAACTTCGGCTTTTTCTTTAAGCTCATCACCTGTTGCCTTTGCTTTATCTGTATATTCACTTGCTTTTTCTTTAGCAATCTCATAGGCTTCTTCTGCTTTATCCGTTACATCATCGAGCAGTTCTCTTCCCTTATCAAGAACATCTTCTGCTATATCACTAGCATTATCAGAAACATGATCCATGACATCTTCTACTTCTTCGGCCACTTTTTTTGTTTTCCCTGTCAGTTTGTTAAAAAAATCTTTAAGTCCCATTTGTTGTTGTTTTGGATAATTAATTTGATAAAATTACAACTTTCTTGCTAAAAGACAGAAAAAAGTTTGACTGCTTTTTGTAACTTTGAATAAAGCTTCACGCTACACGTTTATTGTATTATCGTATGCTACACAATTATTGGATTCGAATAATAAGAATAGTACTTCTGACACACTTCTCAATCAGTACGTTTGGACAAAACGTACCTCAATTTGAAAAGACCTATCAAAAAGCACTTGATTATCATGTATATTACAAAGATTCGAGCAAAAAGTTATACAACGAACTTCAAAATAAATACACACATCCAACACCGCTACAAAAAGCGAAACTACAGTATCTTTTTTTTAAACTAAATGGCAATAAGACGGTTGTGGGTACTAATGATGTAGCTTTTGAAAAAATAATACCAGAAAAACACATTACAGACACATTAAAAACAGCAAATACCTATCTTAAATTAGGTGAATCATATATTAAAAATAATGAATCAACAAAAGGTATTCAGTTTTTATATAAAGCTATAGCACTTTATGATACGCTACATTTAAATACTAAAAAATATCAATGTAGCCTTTTGATAGCAGAAGAATATAGGGTGCAAAATCAATATGAAAATGGTATTACTATCATTTATGAGCTATTACAAGATAAGCATATTTCTATAAAAGATAAGGCATATTCTTATAATAGATTAGCTGCGCTGTATCATGAATATAAAAATGATGACATGCTAAATAAATCGGATTCGGTGCTTAAATATTCCAACAAAAGTTTAAAAATTTCAGAAGAAAACAATTTTATTGAATACCAAGCCTTATCACAAAACGAACTCGGTTTTCTTTATAAAAGAAAATTAAAGGATTTAGTAAAATCTGAAAAATACTTTAATAGGGCACTCCATAATTTTAAGCAAGTGGAGAGTTATCAAAATGTGATAAACACGACAATCAATCTGAGTAATGTCTATATTTTGCAAAACAAACCAAAAGAAGCGTTACGTATTTGCAATAAAGCTTTTGAATATCCGCTAGGTGAACAGGCTTCAATGATTACGATGCGATTATTTTTACAAATGTCAAATGTGCATAAAATGAATGCCAATTATTATGAGGCGTATGAGTTTTTGTCTTTGGGTAGATTGCTAGAAAGAATGATCTATCACAATAGAATTGACAGCAAATTAATGGAACTAGCTGCCAAACACGAAAGTGACATAAAAAACAAACAATTACTTTATGAAAAAGAAAAGAATAAACTGCTTACCAGCCGACAGAAATTACTGTTGATAAGTGGTCTTTTATTATTAGTTACCTTTATAATCATTCTCTACAGCTTTAATATCAAACGCAAATTAACTATTCAAAAAAACCTACTCACCAAAAAAGAAAATATTAAATTGAACTATCAACTAGAAAACAGTCAAAAAAGATTAGTTTCTAACACCATGCAATTGGTTAATCAAAGTGAATTTCAACATAAAATAATTCCTGTATTAGAGGACTTAGAGAACGAAAGCTCTGGCGTAAACAAAAAGAAACTTACGCGAATTATTCAAAAGATTAAACTGAATAACAATCAAATGAATTGGCTTGAGTTCAATAAAAGTTTTAACGAGGTGTATACGTCTTTCTATAAAAACTTACAACTTTCACATCCAGTGCTCAAGAGCCAGGATTTAAAACTATGTGCTTTTATCAAGTTGAACATGAACACAAAAGATATTGCAGCCATCATCAATATTTCACCGCGTGGTGTAGAAACCGCTCGGTATAGATTGCGTAAAAAACTAGAACTAACACATGATGATAACTTGACACATTACCTACAAAATTTTTAACAAAAGTAGTGTCAAAAGATAAGCTAGTTATATTCCAGACTGCTTCTTCTAAGGTTTTTTTACTCAATTTTCTGGCAGTGACTAAAATCAAAAATCGGACTAATGACGTAGTATTGACGTAGTCTTATTTTAGGAGTATAATTAGTTCTGTAGTAAATTTGTATTCAATTAATACTTAAATACTGTACTATGAGAAATATTTACTTAACTTTCGTTTTGGCATTATTCACTATGCTATTTTCTTTTGCACAAGAAACTGAGGTCCCCAGTTATTACTTTGAAGATTATCTAGAAACGCACGATGCCGATGGTAATTCTGTCCCACTAGGCGATTCAGACAGCATGGGTAATGGTATAGCCAATGATGATCATGTAACAACAGCCAATATCAGTAGTGTTACTAGTTTAGATATATCAGGTTTAGGCATCACCACCTTAACGGGTATTCAAGATTTTGAGGCTTTAGTTTATTTAGACTGTGGTAGCAATGCCTTAACGATTCTAAACGTGTCTGCTTTAGACCATTTAGAAACGCTCTATTGTAAAGATAACGATTTGACAAGTTTAACGCTACCAACTGCTCTTACCGCATTAGAACATTTATCTTGCCGACAAAATGCCTTGACAAGTATGGATGTGAGCAGCTATCCTAATTTGACTTTGTTGCGTTTTGATGACAACGACCTAACTTTTTTAAATGTAAAAAATGGCAACAACACCAATGTAACTACTTTTAATGCTACGGGAAACCCAGATTTGATTTGTATCAACGTAGATGATGCGGCATGGTCCACCACAAACTGGACCGATATCGATACAACTGCTAGTTTTAGTGAGCATTGTTATACTTATATACCCGATAATAACTTTGAACAAGCACTGATTGATTTAGGATATGATTCTGGCGCATTAGATAATCATGTGTTAACAGCTTCTATTAACACACTAACTGAATTAGATGTAGCAGATCAGAACATTTCAGATTTAACAGGTATTGAAGATTTTATTGCCTTAGAAGATTTGATATGTACAAATAATTTACTCACCAATATAGACATTAGTACTCTCATACAATTAAAGATTTTATTTTGTGCTAACAACCAACTTGTAGACTTAGATTTAAGTAACAACACAGCACTAGTATTACTAGATTGTTATACCAACCAACTTACTACTTTAGATGTGAACGCCAACACAAATCTACTATCGATTTACTGCTATGAAAACCAACTAACGAACTTAGATCTCAAAGTCAATACTGGACTAGCAAGTCTTCTTTGCCAAGACAACCTACTCACTGAATTGGATATACGAAATGGCTCTAATACTTATATTAATAGTGCCGATTTTAACGCCACTAATAACCCCAACTTACCCTGTATCAGTGTAGATGATGCAGCATGGTCTAGCACAAATTGGACCAATATTGATGCTACAGCAAGTTTTAGTGAGCATTGTTATACGTATGTCCCCGATGATAATTTTGAACAAGCTCTCATTAATTTGGGCTATGATACGGCATTAGATGATTGGGTTTTTACAGAAAACATTGCTGGTGTAACGATTTTAGATATTAATAACAACAATATTACTGATGCAACAGGTATTGAAAACTTTACCGCTTTAGAGGAGTTAAATTGTGGCAACAATAACCTAAGTAGTTTAGATATTTCGAGCAATACTGCTTTAACTATTTTAGATTGTCAAGAGAATAATCTTAGCAGTATAGCTATTTCGACAAATACAGCTCTAACGGAGCTAAATTGTGGAAATAACAACCTAAGCAGTTTAGACATTTCAGCTAATTTAACTTTGGAGGCTTTGCATTGTTACTCTAACAATCTAAGCAGTTTGGATATACTGGCAAATACAGCTTTAGAATATTTAGATTGCAGCAATAATAGCCTAAGTATTTTAGATGTTTCGAGCAATACAGCTTTAGAATATTTAAACTGCAACATTAATAGCCTAAGTAGTTTAGATATTTCGACTAATACAACTTTAACACATTTATATTGTTCCGAAACCAATCTAAGTAGTTTAGATATATTGGCTAATACAGTTTTAACAGATTTAGATTGTTCCGATAACCTAATAAGTAATTTAGATGTTTCAGGAAATATGGTTTTAACGAGCTTAGCCTGTCAAAACAACGACCTAATTTTTTTAAATGTTAAAAATGGAAACAACACCAATGTAACCACTTTTGATGTTACAGGAAATCCGAATTTGGTTTGTATCAATGTCGATGACGCGACATGGTCTACCGCAAATTGGACCGATATTGACGCTACTGCCAGTTTTGGGGAGCAGTGTTATACCTATGTACCCGATGATAACTTTGAACAAGCACTTATTGATTTGGGCTATGATACAGCTTTAGATGATTGGGTTTTGACAGAAAATATCACCGGTATAACAATTTTAGATATTAACAGCAAAAATATTGCTGATGTAACCGGTATAGAAGATTTTACCGTCTTAGAGCATTTAGAATGTCGTAACAATCAATTAACGGAGTTAGAGTTAACGGGGAATCCAAACTTAACTTATCTTGATGCTTGGGGTAATACCATCAGCATTTTAGATATAAGTATGAATTCGATGTTAGAAACCCTAAAAGTAAATGCAAATAATCTGTCAAGCTATTCAATACTGGGTTATTCCCAGTTAAAAATAGTAGATTTTTCAAGTAATGTTTTAACAGATTTTTCAATTACTGATTGCCCTTTATTAGAAGAGCTTTTTCTGAACTTTAATGACTTACAGACAATTTCCATAAGCAATACACCTAAACTTAGATATTTAATTGCACAAAACAATCAATTAACCAACCTAGATTTAGTAAGCTTCCCTGAGCTAGATGCCTTAACGATTCCTAATAATCTTATAGATAGTCTTGACTTGAGCCATAATCCATTGATAACTTACTTAGCTATTTCAAATAATAACTTAACGGAGCTTGATGTCAGTGCACTCAATTCTTTAGAAGAAATCAATTGTAGTGATAATGGGTTAACCAGTCTAGACCTAAGTCATAATCCAAATTTAATATATTTAGAAACAGAGAATAACGAAATAGTAGATATAGACCTGAGTCAAAATCTAAATCTAGTTGAGATACTAGCAAACTATAATGAGATAATACAGCTAGACCTTAGTCATAATCCAAATTTAGAATATTTAGAAGCAAGCCATAATGTGTTAAACAATCTTAACCTCCATAACATGAATGCTGATTTAGACATAAATGTACAATCAAACCACCTCGATTGTATTGAGGTCGATGATCCTGTGGCGGCACAGAATGGAGATTATCCCTATTCGGGCTGGCTAGTCGATTCTATGGTAAATTATAGCGAAACTTGTTATATGTGCAATGATGATTTTAGTTTTAGAACTCAAGAAGAAGTAGATTTTTTTGGTGTACATTATTCGCATTGTACCGAAATAGCTGGAGACCTTATTATAGGTGATTCCAGTGATATAACCAATTTAAATGGGCTACTAAACATAACGAAAGTTCACCAATCATTAGTTGTCGAAGACAATGCTGTATTAACTTATTTAACTGGTTTAGATAACCTTGAAACAGTTGATCGCACCGTACAAATCAACAATAATACGGCATTGATTAATTGTACAGGCTTGGTAAGCTTAACGACTATAAGTGGTGATGGTATTGGTTTCCAAAACAATGCAGCGCTAGTCGATTTAACAGGTTTAGCTAATTTGTCAAGCTTTAAAGGATTATTAGTAGATAATAATCCTACACTAACGAGTTTAAATGGGCTACAAACTCCTGATGTATTAGTAAATGGTGTTGGAATTGGTAATAATCCACAATTAACAGACCTATCGGCTTTAAGCAATTTAACACAAACACTAAACCTATATATCGATAATAACGACGCACTACTCCACCTCAATGGTTTACAAAATTTAACGACGATTACAGGAGAAATAGGCATCCATCATAATGCCTCAGTAAACGATGTTTCGGCATTAAGTGCTTTATCAACAGTAGGCAGTAATCTATATATTAGTTATAATGATGCCTTGCCTATTATAAACGGAATGAGTGCTTTGACTTTTGTCGGTAAAGATTTAACGATTACTGAAAACACACAACTTACAGCGGTTACTGGATTTAGTTCACTCACTACCATTGATGAAGACTTACATATTGAAAACAATAATTTTCTAACAGATCTGAGTGGTTTTAGTAACCTAACTACCATTAATGATGACTTTAAAATATATTATAATGATGTTTTAACAGATTTATCTGGTTTTGAAGCCCTAAACTATGTAGGTGGTTATTTTCATATAAGAGAGAACGCTGCCCTATCATCTATTGACCAACTGGTAGCGCTTAGCGAAACTGGAAGCACTTTTTACATCCAAAACAATGATGCGCTTACCGAAATTGCAGACTTGGCTAATCTTACTGCTGTAGGAGGCAGTTTTAGGATAAAATATAATGGTGCTTTAACAACTATCTCACAAGGATTTCAAAATCTTGCCAGTATAAATGCTGATTTAGAAATAACCTATAATACGCTTTTAACAAATTGTGAAGCTTACGCCGTATGTACTTATCTAGATAATCCAGCAGGAACAGTAACAATTTCAACGAATGATCCAGGTTGTGATTCTGAAGCAGAAGTCAATACAGCTTGTGAGAGGCTCAGTATAGATGATTTGGGTTTCGATAATGAAATACTAATTTACCCAAATCCAACTTCTGAAAAAGTTACGGTTTTCGTGTCAGATCATTCAACTCCTGATACGATTCGTATCTATGATATTTTGGGTAAAGAAGTTCTAGTAAAACACAAGCAGTCAGCAATTGATGTCTCTCATCTAGCAGCTGGTGTCTATACGATAAAAGTAGTGCTTAACACGGATGAAAGAATAGAAAAACTGATTATAGAATAATTATTTTTTTGGGGAAGAAACCTCTTGTCTTTGTAAAAAGACAAGAGGTTTTATTTTTTTAGGAATTCAATACGCTAATTTCTTATCTTTGCTGCCAATCAATAAAATCAAAAAATGTCATACGATATAGTAGTTTTAGGAAGCGGTCCGGGTGGCTATGTAGCAGCCATTCGTGCAGCACAATTAGGTATGAAGGTAGGAATCATAGAAAGAGAAAAACTAGGTGGCATCTGCCTAAATTGGGGCTGTATTCCGACAAAAGCCTTACTCAAATCAGCACAAGTTTATGAATATCTAAAACATGTCGATCAATATGGTCTAAAAGCCGAAGCTATCGATAAAGATTTTGAAGCCGTTGTAAAACGCAGTCGCGAGGTCGCAGATAGCATGAGTAAAGGGGTCGCTTTTTTGATGAAAAAAAACAAAATCGATGTGATTGAAGGTTTTGGAAAATTACTTCACGATAAAAAAATCGAAGTAACAAATTCTGAAAACACAACCCAAATATACGAAGCAAAAAACATCATTATTGCTACTGGTGCACGCTCACGCGAATTACCAAGCATGCCCATCGATGGAAAAAAAATAATTGGCTACCGTCAAGCGCTCACTTTACCAGAACAACCCAAATCAATGATCATTGTGGGTTCAGGAGCTATAGGTGTAGAATTTGCTTACTTCTACAATTCTATGGGCACAGAAGTCACTATTGTTGAATATTTACCTAACGTAGTACCTTTAGAAGATAAGGATGTGTCAAGACAGTTTGCCCGTTCACTTAAAAAGTCAAAAATTAACCTAATGACAAGTGCTGAAGTTACCGCAGTAGATACTTCAGACAATGGTGTAAAAGCCACCGTTATGACCAAAAAAGGCGAACAAGTTTTAGAAGCAGACATCTTATTATCAGCTGTTGGGATTAAAACAAATATTGAAAATATCGGTTTAGAGGAAGTAGGAATCTTAACAGATAAAGACAAAATAATAGTGAATGATTTCTACCAAACCAGTGCAGCAGGTTATTACGCGATTGGGGATGTTGTTGCTGGTCCAGCTTTAGCACATGTCGCTTCTGCAGAAGGTATAACTTGCGTGGAAAAAATCGCCGGTATAGCTACCGAAAAAATCGATTATGGTAATATCCCTGGTTGTACGTATGCACAACCCGAGATTGCAAGTGTCGGTTTCACCGAAGAACAAGCTATCGAAAAAGGCTTTGAAATAAAAATTGGTAAATTTCCGTTCACCGCTTCAGGAAAAGCTAAAGCTGCTGGTACACCAGATGGTTTTGTCAAAGTTATTTTTGATGCCAAATATGGCGAATGGTTAGGATGTCATATGATTGGTGCTGGTGTAACAGATATGATCGCCGAAGCAGTCGTAGCTCGTAAATTAGAAACTACGGGGCATGACATTCTCAAAACTATTCATCCGCATCCAACGATGAGCGAAGCGGTTATGGAAGCTGTCGCAGATGCCTATGACGAAGTGATTCATTTGTAATTATTATATTCGTAATAATATTGATAAATAATAATCAATATTTCACAATATAGCATTTTGATTATCGTAAATTATTATAATCGTATTTAAAAAGTTAAAATACTGAATTCTTTTCAATTTACGATATTATATCTTATTTTTGCAAAAGCATCAGGATATCCTAATACGTACTAAATAAACTGAATAACTTTCAACTTTACAAACTTTACAAACTTTTAACTTTACAAACTTTAAACTCCACCATTATGGCATTCGATATAGACATGATTAAAAAGGTATACCAAGAATTACCTTCAAAAATTGAAAAAATCCGTAAAGTTCTTGACAAGCCCTTAACTTTAACCGAAAAAATCTTGTATGCACATTTGCATCCATCAACCGATTTAGAAAGCTTTAAGAGAGGTGAATCTTATGTAGATTTTGCGCCAGATAGAGTAGCTATGCAAGATGCCACTGCCCAAATGGCTTTATTACAATTTATGCAAGCTGGCAAGAAAAAAGTTGCTGTTCCTTCCACAACACACCTTGATCACCTAATTCAAGCGCGTATTGGTGCGAGTAAAGATTTACAAAATGCAATTAATCAAAATAACGAAGTATATAATTTCTTAGAAGCTGTTTCTTCAAAATACGGTATTGGATTTTGGAAACCAGGCGCAGGAATTATTCACCAAGTAGTTTTAGAGAACTATGCATTTCCAGGAGGAATGATGATCGGTACCGATTCACATACAGTTAATGCTGGTGGACTAGGAATGATTGCCATCGGAGTTGGTGGTGCTGATGCCGTTGATGTGATGGCAGGAATGCCTTGGGAATTGAAAATGCCCAAGCTTATAGGTGTCAAATTAACAGGAAAATTAAATGGTTGGACAGCACCAAAAGACGTTATCTTAAAAGTAGCTGGCATTCTAACCGCGAAAGGTGGAACTGGCGCAGTAGTAGAATATTTCGGCGAAGGCGCTATCAATTTATCAGGAACGGGTAAAGGAACCATTTGTAATATGGGCGCTGAAATTGGAGCCACAACTTCGACTTTTGGATATGACGACAGTATGGAGCGTTATTTACGTGCAACAGATCGTGCTGACGTAGCTGATTTAGCCAACAACGTAAGAGAACATTTAACAGGTGATGCCGAGGTTTATGCCAATCCAGAGGATTATTTTGATCAACTGATAGAAATCAATTTAGATACTTTAACACCGCATTTAAACGGACCATTCACACCCGATTTAGCAACACCTGTTTCTGAAATGAAAGAAGCAGCCAAAGCAAATGATTGGCCAACGGATATTGAATGGGCGCTCATAGGCTCTTGTACCAATTCATCGTATGAAGATTTATCAAGAGCTGCATCTATTGTAAAAGATGCTTTAGACAAAGGTGTAAAACCAAAAGCGACTTTAGGTATTAATCCGGGTTCTGAGCAAGTACGTTTTACAGCTGAACGCGATGGTTTAATTGAAATTTTCGAAAAAGCTGGAGCAAAAATATTTACGAATGCTTGTGGTCCTTGTATTGGTCAATGGGATCGCCCAGGTGCTGAAAAAGAGGAAAAAAATTCTATTGTACATTCGTTTAACAGAAACTTTAGAAAAAGAGCAGACGGAAATCCAAATACCAATGCATTTGTAGCTTCACCAGAAATGGTTGCCGCAATAGCCTTATCTGGTAAATTAGATTTTAATCCGTTGACAGATACGCTAACGACAGAAAGTGGGGAACAAATACATCTAGCTGAACCAACTGGTTTTGAATTACCGCCAAAAGGATTTGATGTCGAAGATAATGGCTATCAAGCTCCTGCAGAAGACGGAAGTGATATAGAAATAACTGTTAACCCAGATTCTAAACGTTTACAATTATTGACACCTTTTGCCGCTTGGGATGGTAAAGATTATACCGACATGAAACTTTTGATCAAAGCACATGGTAAATGTACGACCGATCATATTTCTATGGCAGGTCCTTGGTTAAAATATCGCGGACATTTAGATAATATTTCTAACAACTGTTTGATTGGTGCGATTAACGCATTTAATATGGAAGCCGACAAAGTGAAAAGTCAAATTACAGGTGACTATGGTGCTGTACCAGCAACACAAAGAGCTTATAAAGCAGCAGGTATTGCAACAGTCGTCGTTGGTGGTGAAAATTATGGAGAAGGATCTTCTAGAGAACATGCCGCTATGGAACCACGTCATCTTGGCGTAAAAGTAGTCGTTGTAAAATCTTTTGCACGTATTCACGAAACAAACCTTAAAAAACAAGGAATGTTAGGTTTGACTTTTGTCAATCCAGCTGATTATGATAAGGTTCAAGAAAATGATACGATTGCCATTTTAGGTTTAACGGATTTTACTCCAGGCAAGAATTTGACCATGAAATTAGATCATACAGATGGTAGCTCGGATTCTTTTGAAGTAGCACATACGTATAACGCTGAACAAATTGTTTGGTTTAAAGAAGGAAGTGCTTTAAATCTGATTAAAAAACAAAATCAATAGATAAAATTAACCGCAAAGTACGCAAGGCTTTACGCAATGTTCGCAAAGATTACTTAGCGAGCTTGGCGATTAACTTTGCGTACCTTGCGGTTTTGCATTTAAAAATCTAAAACATGAAGCTCACTAAAAAAGCACTCTCTAATATACTATTCGTCATAGTAATTGCCTTGTTACTATATCCCAAATCCAAAGCATGGATTTTACAAAAAATTTCTTTTTCTCCAGGAATTGAAAATGTAGAAAACAGAGTAAAACTAAGTTCTTATGACTGGGCTTTACAAGGATTAAACACCGAGAATTACGACTTTAACCAAGTGAAATACAAGGTAGTCATTGTTAATTTCTGGGCAACTTGGTGTGTGCCGTGTATCGCTGAAATGCCAAGCTTACAAGAACTTTATAATGATTATGGCGATAAAGTGGATTTTCTTTTAGTGACCTCTGATACGAATGAGAAAGTTGCTCCGTTTATGAAAGAACGCGGTTTTACTATGCCTATTTATAATCAGGTGAGCAATGCACCAAACGAATTTTTTACGAAGACCATTCCTAAAACTTTTTTAGTGAATAAAAAAGGGGAAATTGTCATTGATACAGGTCGAGCTGATTGGAATACCAAAAAGATCAGAAAGTTACTAGATCAATTATTGGCAGAATAGCTCTAGAAACGCTTTCCGTGTTGTTCTTTAAGTAAGCGCATCAATTCTTTTTTAAAACTCTCTTCGGCTCCATAAAGCTTTAAGATTTTTTTAGAAGAAAGTACTTTTTCTAGTTTACTATATTTTTCTTGTTCTTTATTAAAAATAGCTGCTCTTAGTTGGGCAATCTCATTCTTAATTTTTTTAGCATCTACATCTGATAAAGTATCAATACCACCTTTATCTATCAATTTTTGTTGTATTTCTCGTCTTTTAACAACTTTTAATTGATGCAATTCTTTTTCAAACTCATTATAGACAGGCCAAAACTTTTCAGCCTCTTGTGAACTTAAGTTTACTTTATCCGTAATATAAGCGGTTTTTAATGCTTTGATTCTTTCAAAACGATTCTGCCTTTGCGCAAAAATGCTAATGGTACTAAGTAAGAAAAATGCTATGAGTAGTGTTTTTTTCATTTTCTAGGTTTTTAATTATAAAAAGATTCTTCAGAAATTTCATCATTGAGATAGTCCTCTAAATCATAGGCGTCTAATGTAGTATTTATGTTAATATTCTCAATTTCATCCGTATATAATTTGGCAATTTCATAGGAGTTTAATTCTAAATTCCCTTCCTCAATCCAAGCTTCAACTTCTGTAAGTTGTAAAGTCTGTTTCTTTGCAAACGAATTATAAATAGTCACGAACAACAACAAAGAAGCAGCAACGGCAGCAGGTATCCAATATTTTTTTAGCGAAAACACTTTTGGTTTCTTTTCTTGTGCTAAACGTGCAAAAACTTTATCTTCTAAGTTATCAAAATATCCAGCAGGAATAGTTTGATCTTGGCTAGAATTCTGTTCGTTTTTTAGTTTAGACAGTACACTACTTTCTACTTCCTTAAAATAATCATCAGGAGTTTCGTGTCCAGAATCTTTTGGCAAAGTCGCCACAAATAATTTTGATGTAACAATATTTTCGATTTCATCAAAATAGGCATCAGGTGTTTTAAAACCAGATCCTTTTTTTTGAATCTCTGCTAAGATAGCTGCGATATGTTTTAATTCTTCAGTTGTCATTTCTAGTATAAGACGCTTTTTATCAATTTTCGTTTAAGCTTGTGTGAGTATTTTTTCAATTTTTTTGACAGCATGATGATAATTGGCTTTTAAACCACCGACAGAAGTCTCTAATATCTCAGAAATAGCATCATACTTCATATTATCAAAATATTTCATGTTAAAAACCAACTGTTGTTTTTGGGGTAATTGCGCAATAGCATATTGCAATTTGCGCTGTATTTCATCACCATCAAAATACACATCAGCTTCTAGATTGTTAACCAATTGTTGTTGTAGTTCTTCGCTTTCTATTTGTTGTGATTTAGCTCTTTTTTTTATAAAACTAAGACTCTCATTCGTAGCAATACGATACATCCAAGAATATAATTTACTATCACCTTTAAAATTATGAATATTACGATAGACCTTAATAAACGTATTTTGTAATACATCATCCGCATCATCGTGATTGATAACAATTTTACGAATATGCCAATACAGACGCTCTTTATATTGCGTCATCAAGTTACGAAATGCTTTGTCGAGCGTTCGCTTGTCTTGTAATTGGGCAACTAGTAATTTATCGTCCATTCATGTGTTCGTTTGTCCTAAGACTTTGTAAAGATAAAAAGGTTTAATGAATTATTTTCCACTATACATTTCTTCAAGATGCTTCGTTTACTTTTTCATTATTATTATCGTACTTTGGGTAACTAATCGATAAGGTTGAATAAAAAACACTTTATCAAGTCATTATACAAAGCTAAAATCATTCATATGGAAACACAAAATTTCAAAAATAAACTGAGTGAAATTCGGGACACATTGATTGGGCTTGAAAGGCTAAAAACTGACATTAAATTTATTTCAAATAAAGAAACTGAGTATTTTAGTCAAATAGTAGAAAAATCAGATTTTTTCTATCGAATTTATAGAAATTCAATTAAACTATTTGTAATTGATATTTGCAAGTTACTAAATCCAAATGAAGATTTTAGTTTAATTAAAACTTTAAATTATATTTTATCTAACCGAAAAAGAATTGATTGGAAAAGAGTTTTGACAGCTAGTAGAATAGCTGAACTTATACTCAAAATTGAAATTCTAAATTCTGAACATCTGGAAAGTTTTAAAAATTTGAGAGATAGACATTATGCACATAATGACAAGAATAAATTTGATCATGATTATAATGTGACACTAAAAAAATGTTGGGAATCTCTTTTAGTAGTTCAAGAAATATTTATCGAATTAAACCTCAGTTTATTAAATGAACAGTATATATTTTCGATTCTCACAATAGAACCTTATGAAATAGTTACCTTATTAAAGTATAAGCAAATTAATGAAATGCTAATAACTGAATTAAGAAAAGGACCAGATTTAGGAGAATTACAAAAGGTAAGAGATATAACATTAGGTAAAAAACTTGTTTAAAATAACATGTATAATTCAACGACAGCAATTGACTACTTATGAAAATCTTAACGATTTTTATATTCGGCTGGTAATCGCTTAAATAACGTAACTAATCTTATAAATATCTATTAATAAAAGCATTCCAATACTCAATAAGCCAAACAAGAAACTCAAAGTAATTTCCGATTACCCTATGGATTTACCTCCAACTTATAGCCAACACCATGAATATTTAGTAGCTTAATAGTTGTATCAGCTTTTAGTTTTTTACGAAGTTTAGAAATATAGGTATCTAAACTTCGACCTACAATTACGCCATGATCTTCCCAAACTCTTTTGGTCAGTTCTTCTCGTTTAATGATTTGATTGGGTTTTGCAATAAAAATTGCCAATAGCTCACACTCCTTTTTTGAAAGATTGATTTCAATAGCTTCTTTGACCAATTTATTTTGCTCAGGATAAAAGATAAAACTACCAATAATATCTTTTTTCTCGTGGTTTTCTTGAGGTATCTCAACTTTTTTTCTTTTAAAAAACAGTAATTGTAATAAAAAAATTACGACTACATTTAAGAGAATTAAAAAATAATTATTCCTAAAAGAAAAAGCAGTATTATTGGTAAAATAGATTGTAATCGTATAACAGCTTTTTGGCAAAATTCTGCCTCTACACGGGATAATATCTTTCCCTTTGATGTCCTTAACTTCATAACTGTAAGCGACCTCTTTATCGGCACAGCTAATCACTTCAACTCGATAATACTTGGGCAAAGATGCTTTATAAAAACTTTCCTGAACGATGTCAACCAAATTAGTTGGATCTATAGTAAGATCTTTTTGAAATGAGATTTGATATTTCGATTTTCCTAAAGCTTGTACAGGCAATACGATTGACGTAGCATCATTATTAGCCAGCAGTAACTGATGTCCAACTTCTCGTAAAGCAATTTTAACAACAGTTGATTGAGCATTGTTTATTTTAGTCAAATCTACTATTTGCTATACCAGTAGTATCAGCAAGAATAAACTAGCGTATAAATATATTTTTTTGCTTCTCATATTAATGTAAATAACCTGATTTTTTAGTTATTGTAGAAATTATTGACACTTTTTTTACATTCTTTTTGCATTTACACAGGTAGATTAGTGTAGTTTTACAACATAAAAATAAGCAGTTGAATTATAGTTCTCTGGTTGTATTTTCTAAAAACAAGCAATCTTTAAAACGTTCTAAAAATGACAAAACTAACAACAATTGCAATCGCCATATTACTAAGCATTTTAAATGCAGTAGGACAAGAACAAAAAACAAACATTCGAAAAGCTGTACAAATAGAAACAGCCAATCAAAAAGATGGGCTTACTAGTATCAATGATGCGTACACCTTACATCTTGATTTAGATGCAACTGAAACAGATAGTCCTGTTTTGGTGATTTCCATAACATTACATAAAGGTTCCTATTATATTTCGCCTAATTCCAAAGGAGAAAATACTGGGAAATTTTTCATGGATTTAGGATCTATTACAGATATTGAATTTAAAGGCGCTTTACAAGAAAATCCGCTATCAAAAGAAGTTTTTGAAAATAAGCAACAGGTTAATTGGGTAAAAGAAAATACGACCTATAAACAAGCATTACAAGTGAAATCGCTCCACGATTTTGAAGTATTTGGACGAATCAGATTCACTATTGAACCTCGCTGTTCTTTAGAGGAAATACCCTTTGGAATAACTTATAAAAATGGGAAATATACCATTACGAATCCTAAGTGCTAATAAGAATAGAGGTTTAACCGCAAAGAACGCTAGGTTTTACACAATGCACGTAATGCTTTGCGCTCTTTGCGATAATCTTTTGCGTGCTTTGCGGTTAGAAAATATACTAGAATCAATCTGTTATGTTTATAATACTTTAAAGCATTAATGCTAAACTAAAATCTAAATTATATACTACATTGTTAGCCTTAAACAGGTAGTTTTTCTAAATTTGCTCATCTTTATTAAGATGTAAAAATGATGAAACTACGCTTTTTAGGAACAGGCACTTCTCAAGGAATTCCGATTATTGGTAGCAAGCATCCTGTATGCTTATCATCAGATCCGAAAGACAAACGTATGCGAGCGGCTGTTATGATTACGACCGATACTTTACAGGTTGTGATTGATTGTGGACAAGATTTTAGAATGCAGATGCTCAATGCCAATGTCATGCATTTAGATGCCTTACTTTTCACACACGAACATGCCGATCATACCGCTGGTTTAGATGACATTCGGCAATTTACCATTCGAAAGGGGGCTTTACCCATCTATGCACATCAACGCGTTTTAAAGAACCTAGAAAAGCGCTACGACTATATTTTTGATGATGCTATTATATACAAAGGCAAGCCAAGAATACAAAAGAATGAAGTAACAAATCATCCGTTTCAGATTAACGGACAAGAGATTATTCCCATTGACATGATGCACGGACCCAATTTACAGGTTTTCGGGTATCGTATAGATGACATAGCTTATTTAACCGATGTGAGTTATATTTCGGATAAAGAAAAAGAAAAGCTAAAAAACCTAAAAGTTTTGGTGGTAGATGCGTTGCGTATTGATCCGCATCCAACTCATTTTAATTTAGAACAAGCATTAGATTTAGTGACTGAACTAAAACCTGAACGCACATATTTTACACATATCAGCCACAAATTAGGTTTTCATGCCGAAGTGCAAAATAAATTGCCTAAAAATGTATTTTTGTCCTACGACGGATTAGTCGTAAACATCTAAAGTATAAATTATGAATAAAATTGCTAAAAATAGCATCCTTGTAAGCATTAGCATATTAAGCTTACTGGCATTATTTCTTTGGTATCAGTTTTCATTTTCTGAATCTAAAAACCTGAAATCAATTTATCTAGTTCCACAAGATGCAGTTTATTTGGTCACATCAAAAAAACCTATTCAAAACTGGAAAGAAATTAAAAAAAGTGCTATCTGGCAACATCTTAGAACCAATGCCTATTTTTCAGAACTTACCAAAAGTGCCAATACTTTGGATACCTTGCTCCAAGAAAACAAAACACTATTTGATTTATTAGGATCTAAAGAAATCGTTGTTTCAGCACATACAGTTTCTAGTAAAAAATATGATTTTTTATTCGTAGTAGATTTAAAAAAGACCGCCAAATTAATACAGTTCAAATCAATTCTAAAAAAAATATTTAAAGATTCATATACGATTACAGAGCGTACGCACAACTCCGTAGAAATCATTGAGTTTTATGATAAAAAAGCACGTGAAACACTCTATTTATCGGTTATCAACAACAATTTGATTGCTTCTTATACGCACACTTTGGTTGAAGCTTCTATTGACCAGCTAAACCATCCTACAATAGGGCGTGATCTAAAATATATTGAAATAAACCAACAAGTTAAAGGCAATAAAGCTATACAATTATTTGTGCAATATGCCTATGCAGAAAAGTTTGCAAAAATCTACAGCAATGCTAATCTAAATTGGATCAACGATATGAGTAAGGCTTTGGTTTTTTCTGGCTTTGACATCGATCTAATCAATGGTGAAAAAATAATTGCAGATGGTTTTACCAATACAAATGAAATCTCCTATTCTTATTTAAGAGCGCTACAAAATTCAAGTTTAGGAAAACTAGAAATTGCTAAAGTTGCTCCCCAAAAAACAGCCGTTTATAGTAGTTTCGGATTTGAAAACTACAGCTTGTTTTATAAAAACTATGAAATCCTTCAAGAAGAAAACCCTAGTATTTTTAAAGAAGCTAAAGAAAACACAAAACGTATTGAAAAACTATTAGACATTAGTATTACTGATAATTTCATTAGTTGGATTGACGATGAGATGGCGCTGTTAAAACTTAAACAAAAAAACTTAGGTAAGAACAATGACTATGCACTTGTTTTAAAATCAAAGGATGCAAAATTAGCCACTAAGAATCTTAATTTTATCCTTAAACAAATTAAAAAGAAAACACCCGTTAAGTTTAAAGAGATTAACTACAAAGAATATCCTATCAAATTTATGTCAATCAAAGGCTTCTTTAAAACATTTTTTGGCGGCTATTTTAAGAATATTGAGACGCCTTACTATACCATTATTGATGAGTACGTTATCTTTAGTAATCATCCAAATACGTTAAAGTATATTATTACGAATTATACCGAAAAAAACACCTTATATCACTCTGTAAATTACAAGAATTTCATCAAGAATTTTGAACAAAAATCTAATTTTTTCACGTATATAAACACTCCGCTATTCTATGATGACATTCTTGATAATGTCGATTCGTCCACAAAAAGTGATTTATTAAAAAACAAAGTATATTTTACTAGTTTTTCACAAATTGGCATACAATTAAGTTCAAAAAATACGCTTTTTAAAAGTCGTTTTGTAGTGCAATATAAAGACCAAGAAAGTATTCAATTTTCTGAGGAATTTACACCTGATTTAATTGGGCCACAATTAGATGAAAAAGATGAAACTCAAACATCTGAACCTATCATCATAAGTAATATTGACGAGAATGTTATTGAAATTCCTGAGATAAATCCATCCGATTTAAATGCTAAAGATTTCACCAAAAAACATCCAAACGGTAAGGTTTATTACGAAGTTGAATTAAAAGACGGGAAACTTCACGGAGACTATAGTGAGTATTACAAAAATGGAGACTTGCGTATAAAAGGATCTTTTAAAAACAATAAAAGAGCAAAAACTTGGCGCAAATATGACACTACGGGAAAAGTAATCTTAAAGGTGAAGTATTAACTTTTACTACAATCGTTCTAACATCCAATTTTTAAAATCGGTAAAATTCTGAGGAGCAACGCCATGACCTACAGGATACTCTTGATAAACATGTTTAATATTTTTATTTTCTAAAAATTGTTTTGTTTTTCTTGCCCATGTAACAGGAATCACATCATCTATGGTACCATGCGAACAATAAAAATCTAACTTTTCATAGAATACGTTTTCTTGAGATTTTAGTAGGAGTTCTTCGTTTACATATCCGCTTAAAGCAATAATATTTTTTATTTTTTCAGGATAACTTAAAGCCACAGCATAACTTAAAATACTTCCTTGGCTAAAGCCCATTAAAAAACTCTTTGCTGGGTTAAAATGATAGGTCTCTTGTAACTCATCGATAAATTGAATGAGTAAATCTCTCGCTGCTAATGCTTCTGGAATATCTGAAAACTTGCTGTCATCAGCTTCAAAATGAATCGTGTACCACGCATACGTGCCAAAACCCATAGAAATTGGAGCTTGCGCGCTGACTATTAATAAATCATCGGGTAATTCATTGGCAAAAGAAAATAAATCTCTTTCGTTACTGCCATAACCATGAAGCATTAAAAGTAAAGATGGATTATTAGTAATAATTTTTGGTTCTCTGATGATATGTTTTAATGTGTATTCCATGGCTTTAGGTCAAAAAAATCTCCTAAACATACATATATGCATAGGAGATTATATGTTAAATTACATTCTGTATTATTATACTCCTTTAAACCAATCTTGGAATAGATTACCTAATAAAGGAACTTTTTTCTCTTCTCCTTGAATAGCTCCTATAAATCCGATAATCCAAAGAACAGCTAAAAACACCCAAATTGCCAAACTAGCCCATAAACTATACCGACCAATAACATAACTATTTATTAAAGAAAGAATACTTAAACCTATCATTTGACGAATATGAAATGAGGCAAATGTGTTTTTTTTATCATTATTCATCACGTAGGCTATAATAGTTCCTATCAAAGTGATATAACTAATGATAGCCATTGTTTTTCCTTCCTCTACATTGCTTGGTGTTGTTGGTGTGTTTTGTGCTTCCATGTTGTTTTTAATTTGTTGGTTAACTGTTACTATTTGTAAAAATACTATTTATTTTAAAATTAATTGATTTTTATTAAAGATTCCATAGACTTCTCCCT
>Ga0209633_10000606_pt1 | contig 40775 bp, 37 predicted proteins | sample Cruoilmetagenom1_FD_187290 | JGI IMG/M metagenome (GOLD analysis project Ga0209633, IMG submission 187290) | Oil polluted marine microbial communities from Coal Oil Point, Santa Barbara, California, USA - Sample 1 (SPAdes) (version 2) | ecosystem: Environmental > Aquatic > Marine > Oil seeps ...
TTGGACCGATTACGCGAACTGCGCACAACCAAACGCCTTTGGGCGGAAACAATCGAAGAACCGATTTAAACGATCAAAAACACTCTTAAGGAGGCAACATGACTGGTAAATCTCTACTTGCCAGCGGCACAAATACTAATCCAATATCTGTTGTGCCTGCTCGAGGGTCTGGACCGTGCGGTTCGTTAGCAGTATCCACTGGATCGGCTTCTCTCCTTCGGGGGGATGCTCTTCCTGGGCAAGGATGGCGGTCACCGTCACCACGGGCTGTCCCTTTTCCGTTGGGGTGATGGGGACGGAGATTGCGCGCAGGGTTTGGGTGACAGGTCGCGCCTTGCGGCCGCGTCCCTTGGATAGGTGGAATGCAATCTTGCCAAGGCGGGGCGCTTTGGCGAGCAAAATACGGATCTTCTCTCTTTCTTCGGTGCTGCGGTCGTATCGTTTTCCAATTCCCGGTTGCTATGTCACTCGCGGTTGTCCAGCCCAGGGTCTGGTCGGTGGCCTGTGCGTTGGAAGGCCTGGTGGCGACTCCAAGGAACAGGCAGCAATCGTCGGCACCGCTCCGAAGATAAAAGATTCTTCCCCTTGGGACTGTTGGTAAAAACGGATGTCGCGCGCAAGCTCGGGCTGGTCTGGGAAAAGCAAACCGAATAAAGGATATGATACCGGAGGACTGGCGTACGAAAAATTTGCCGCTCAGGATGAGTATAAATTCGTGAAATATAAGTTCGGTACGGACATTTATCACTTTGCAGAGATGAGCTGGCCAAAATACAAGACGGAAGATACCACCCCTTTCAAGGTGCTTTCAAGCCATTGAAAAGATGAATATTTATGTAGGTTGGGCAAAGCGCAGCGTGCCCAACGGCTCGGGCGGATGTTGGGCACGGCCTGTCGGCCTTTGCCCAACCTACTATTAATCTTTTGATGATTATCGGCCACCTTGAAAGGGTTGGACGGAAGATACCTACGATAAGAACAAACTCGGTAAGCTGTTGACCAAACGAGAGCGCAATATCCTGAAGATCCGCGAGATTCTGGATAACGATGCCTACTGATTACGAGACACCCGACCAGGCGGTTCGAAATTTACAGTGCCTGAATCGACGTGCCATGCACGCTCCTCGCCTGAGCGGCCACCCGCGAATGGTGAGTAAACAAAATTACCTGGGTTTTTTCCGCCAACGCCGCGAGTGTCTTCAAGGCCGCTTCTGAGCGTTCGTCGTCGAAATCCACGAGAACGTCATCGACGATAAAAGGCATAGGTTCCGCCTTTTCCATGTATTTCTCGAGGGAAGCCAACCGCAACGCCAAAAAGAGCTGATCGCGGGTCCCGGAACTCATTCCTTCCACCCTTACCTGCTCCCTATCGGGACGGACGCCCGCGAGGATGGATTCGTCTTTGTCGTTGAAGTCGGTCAAAAGCCCCTGGAACGAACCGAGTGTCAATGTGGCAAAATATTCACCGGCGCGCTTGAGCAGCGGCCCCTGGTTCTCTTTGCGGTAGCGTTCGATCTGGTCGCGCAATACCCGGCCGGCCAGCCTGGCGCGGACGTAGCGTTCGGCGTCGGCACGGATGCCGGCAAGCATCGCTTGCGCCTGGTCGGCAAGCGCGGCCGCCCGGTCGTTGCCGTCCATCAGCTCGAGCTCTTTCTCTTGTCCACCTTTGACCTCGGCGAGGTCGGTCCGCTTTGGCTCGAGTTCCTCATCGATTCTGCTGCTCAGCGCTTCGATGCGCCCAGGAAGCTCATCGGCATCGATGCTCTCCGCTTCCGCCTCCAACTCAGCAACGGTGGCACCGTCGCCGGTCTCGAGGATATCCTGCTCGGCAGCATTGATGGCAGCCTTGGTGTCACGATAGCGAAGCGATTGCCGTTCGGCCTCTTCCAGTTCGGCAGAGCTCTCGCGCCTGGCCTCACTACAGAGTGCCTGCAGCCGGTCGGTCATGGTCTGGATCGTTGCTTTGGAATCGTGAATTTCCTGCTGCGCCTGCTCCAACTGCTCTTCGATCTGCTGACGCCGAGTCTGCCTTGTACGGTGATTCGACAACAGTGAATGAAGGCGCATGACAGCGTCATCGACCGGCAGATCAGCCAGCTCCGACACAATGCCTTCCACGATGGCGGCCACTTCCCGGTGAAAAGACTGCGCATCCCCATCGATGGCTTGCATCCGTATCTGCAGTTTTTCTGCCTCGTCCTGCTGCGCAAACAGATCTCTGACCTTTTCGATGAAATCGGCCGCTTCGGACGGCGAAGCGTCACCTTGCAGACTAAAGTGCTCCAATAGCTGCCGCCACTGCGTCTTCCATGCCTCGAGCGCCTTCATCGCCAATTGCTGGCTTTCGATCGAAGATTCCAGATCGGTTTCAAGATCTTCGATCGCCTTGTTCAGAAAATCGCGCTGCTGCCCGGCTTCATCGAGTTGCTGCGAGAACCCTTCACACTCCAGGAGCACCGCTTCGAGTGCTCCGGGTTGCGAACACTCCCTGCCCAGCTCGCTCGACTGCCGAATAAGCCGCTGAATGTGGGCGCTGCGGATTTGCTCCAGTTCGCCGTGCTTGTGGCGAAGCAAATTCAACCGAACAACCCGCTCGCGAAGCTTCTCCAGCTCTTCCAGCCAGGCCCGCATTTCACGAGGCGTTCGCGGTTCGATCCAGGAGGGCGCCCACAATGCCCGCCACTCGACATCCAAACGATGCGTCTCAGCGGTGCAGGCCTCGAGCTGTTCGCCGAGTGCCGCCGTTTGCCCTTGCGCCGCCTTCTGTTTGGCCAACAGGCTTGCCGTCGCATGCACCCGATCGGCTTCACGGCGCAGACGGTCCGAAAGTTCGTCGGCATCAACCACCCGCTGCTCGAAGAGATCCGGCAGATCTGCTTCGGCCGCGAACCGGCTTGCCGCCGGGGATATATCCTCACCATCGATCCAGCGGCGACGCAGCAGCTGCCAGATTTCGCTGCGATCGGCCCTTACTTCGATCAGCTCCGCTTCTGTCGGCACTTCTCCAACACGGTGGATTTCATCGAGCCCCAGCGAGGCTTCCTGCAACACATCGGCAGCGTCTTCCCATTTTTCCCGGAGTCGTTCGATTCGCTTCTCGAGTCCGTCATAAGCCTGTTCGAACCGATGGACGCCCGCCCGGTTGGGCAGCGGCAATTCCGGCAGCGCTTCCAGCCTGCCTTCCCAGAGCGGGAGCCTTGCGAGATCAGCTGTGCACTGTGCCTGCAGGCTCACGAGTTCGCTTGCAGCGGATTGAATCGAGGCATCGATATCCCCAAGCTTCCTGGCCGCAGCAATGGCACTGCGCAACGGCTCGGACGAGGGTATCTCAGGCAGTTCGCAGCGCTCTTTACGGAGACATTTCAGTTGCGCTTCCGTTTCGCGTCGACCGGACTCCGCCAGCTCCACGCGCGAGATCAATACCGCGTACTGACTGCCAAGTTCAGAAATCCTCTGGTGTCTCACCAGCAGCGGACGCAGCGTTTCGACGCCTGCGAGTTCGAAATCCGGGCGCACTGTTTTGAGAAGGGACGCAGCGTCCGTCAGCCGCTGCTGCCGTTCCGCCTCGAGATGCGGTCGGTCCTGCATCGCCTTGCGGTAAGCGCCCAGCCGCTCATGGAGCTCCTCGATTTCTTCCCCCCGCTCCAGCAATCCTTCGTTTATGGAAAGCTTTTCGAGCTGCGCCTGAAAGTCATTGAGTCGAGTGCTTGCCTTTTCGAAAAGCGCCTGCGACGTTTCCAACTGTTTCACTGCCTGCTGGCGGCGCTTCGCAAAATCATCGGAAAGGATGACGACACCATCCAACGACTCCAGTTCCTGCAACAGCGCACGGCGTTTCGCAAGCTTCGGCAAAATACGCCAAATGCGCTTCAAGCGGTTGATCTCCACCCTGGCGGCGGCCAGTTCGGATTGAATCTGCGCCAACTCTCGCGTTGTCCGCTCCAGGGCGCGACGATGTTCATCCCATTCCCGGGATGAGAGAGAATGCTGACGAATTTCCTTTTTCAGCTCACTGTACGCCTTCAGGGCAGAATTGATCGTCTGCGTGGCACCCCGCGGCCGAAAATGCCCGTCAGCCTCGTCATCGAGCCGCGCAAGGACTGCGTGCAGCGCATGACTGCCGAGTGCCGCCGAAAAAAGCGCCTGTCCCACCTCGCCTTTCTGCTCGAGAATCTCCTGCCCCCCTTGCACCAGTGCCTGATGATCGATTCCGAACAGCGTCTCGAAAAAGTCTGACGTCACGCCGTGAAGAAAAGGCATCAGCGCCTGTTCGTCGAGCGCATCACCTTCCAGCGTCAATAAGGTATTCCTGCGCCCCTTGCGCCGGGCAAACTTGATCTCCTGCCCATTTGCCGCTCGCAGCGAACCATGGAGGCGAAGCTTGTCGTTAGCGTGCAGAAAATTGTCAGAAGTACGCTCTTCGATGCCGTACAGCAGGGCTTTCAATCCCCGCAACGCAGAACTCTTTCCCGCTTCATTGGGACCGTAGACGATGAACAGTCCGCCTTGCCTCCCATCGAACAGCAGCCGCCGCTCTGTAAACGGTCCGAAAGCGGCAAGATGCAGCTCCTGGATTCTCATGATCCGTACGTGGTGGACAACAAACGCTCGACGAGAAGCTCCTTGACCGCTTCCAGAGCATCCTTGACGGTTTCCGCATCGGTCGGATCATAAGAGTCTTCACCACCCAGAATCTCGGCGGGCAGCTTTTGCCGAAGCGCTGAGAGCTCATCCGCAAGCGACTGTAGCGCAGTTCGATCCAGCTCCATATTCTGGATGGCGCATAGCAGACCGCCCAGCGCATCATCACGCCCAAGGACGCTATCGAAAGCAATGGCCGGCTGCGTCTCATGCGATACCTTCTCCAACCAGATTCCGGCACCGCCAAGACCGTTTGCCAGGGCGCGATACTCCTGAGTCCACTGTTCCCTTTCCGCCTGGATTTTGGAATGGAAGGAACAGGCACCTCGAAGAACCATGCGCACCGCGACCGGCCGCCCCCCGGCGGCGTCGAGCGCCTGCAGTAAGGCATCTCGAACCTGCTCGTACAAATCATCGACTGTCTCGCTGTCATTCGCAGCCACTTCACAGAGCGTCCAACGCAAAACGTCGAGGTCGTGGTGAACCACCTCGCAGATCTCACCATGATCGACCGATATCAGCGTACACCCCTTTGCGCCGGCTTCCCGGATATGACGTCCCTGGCTGTTTCCCGGAAAGACGATCCACGGATCGCGGCTGACCACTTCCCGTTTGTGCACGTGACCCAGCGCCCAATACTGGTAGCCTTTGGAGCGAAGCCCGTCGACGCTGCAGGGGGCATAAAGCTCATGACCGGGCTTGCCGTCAAGACAGGTGTGCAGCAGGCCGATATTGAAGAACCGAGGGTCGCCTTGGGGATAGGCCTCGGAAAGGTCTTCCGTCACCGCCCGACTGGCAAAGCCCTGGCCGTGGATGACCACATCCAGATCGTCCAGAACGACCCGTTCGGGCCGGCGCGTCGCGAACATCTTGACATTGTCGGGCAGGCGCAGATGCTTGGTGATTTGACTCGCCGCATCATGATTCCCTGCAATCACGAAAACCGGTATTCCCGCTTCCCGCAGCCGCCCCATGCGTTCGACGAAATAGAGGCCTGTGTTGTAGTCTTTCCAGTCACCGTCGTAGAGATCGCCCGCCAGCAGCACAAAAGCGACTTCCTCATCGACGGCAAGGTCGATCAGATTGTCGAAGGCGCGGCGAGTGGCCCCGCGAATTTCCGCGACCGGCGCACCTTCGTAACGCTCCAGGCCATGCAAGGGGCTGTCGAGATGGATGTCTGCTGCGTGAATGAATTTGAACACTGTTTCTTCCCGACCCCTTGTTTTTTTTCGAAACAGTTCCGCAATCCCTTCTCCCGCCGGGAGAGAGGATCTGGATAATTACCTTATCTTTCGTCCATAACTACGTGTTTTCTGTCCGTCGAAAACCGCTAATCCATCCCTGCCGGACGGCTGACCAACCTGCCGTGATCCAGACGCAGCGGCCGATAGCCCATGTTGGCGATCAAATCGAGATCGTGGCTAGCGATCAGCACGGTGACACCCACCTGTCTGAACTGCTCGAAAATCATCATGATCTCTCTGGACAGTTCAGGGTCGAGATTCCCTGTCGGTTCGTCCGCCAGAATCATCGCCGGCTTATGGACGACGGCACGGGCGATGCCTACCCGCTGCTGTTCACCACCGGACAAGACGATGGGATAGCGTTTCTCCTTGCCGAGCAGATTGACTTTGTCCAGTGCGGCGCGGACACGCCGACCGATTTCAATCTGGCCATAGCCGGCAATGACCAGCGGCAGCGCCACGTTTTCGAAGACGGTGCGATCGTATAACAGGCGGTAATCCTGAAAAATAAGCCCCATCTTGCGCCGGATGTAGGGAATGTCCCGGTTCGATGCACGGTTGAGGTTCTGCCCGTCGAACAGGATCTCTCCCTGTGTGCAGCGTTCGATGACGGCGATCATTTTGAGCAGGGTGCTCTTGCCGGCCCCTGAATGGCCGGTGATGAAAGCCATTTCACCGCTTTGCAGTGTAAAACTGACGTCATGCAGCACATCCTGGCCTTGCTGATACCGTTTGCTGACATGGCTGAATTGAAGCATGTTGGACCTCGCAGTTCGGATTAATGCAGCGTTTCGCGTACGAACAAGGCATCGACGAAGCTCTTTGCATCGAAATCCTGCAGATCGTCGATTCCTTCCCCGATGCCGATGAACCGAACCGGGATGCCGAACTGTTTGGCCAGCGCCACGATCACGCCCCCTTTTGCGGTGCCATCCAGCTTGGTCAGCGCGATCCCGGTCAGTTCGACCGCCTCGTTGAACTGTTTTGCCTGGGAAATAGCATTCTGCCCGGTACCGGCATCGAGCACAAGCAAGACTTCGTGCGGCGCGCTGGGATCGAGTTTTCCGATGATGCGCTTGATTTTTCTGAGCTCTTCCATCAGGTGCGATTTGGTGTGCAGCCGGCCGGCCGTGTCTGCGATCAACACATCGATGCCGCGCGCCATGGCAGCCTGTACTGCATCATAGATCACCGAGGCCGAGTCCGCCCCGGAATGTTGAGCGATCACCGGAATTTGATTGCGCTCACCCCACACCTGCAGCTGCTCGATTGCCGCCGCCCGAAAGGTATCGCCGGCCGCCAGCATGACACGGTGCCCCTGCCACTGCAGACGCTTGGCCAGTTTGCCAATGGTCGTCGTCTTGCCGACGCCGTTGACGCCGACGACCAGAATGACGAAGGGGCGGATGTCGTCCGGAATCCGCAACGGCTGGCTGCATGGCTCGAGGATTTCCAAGATATTGTCGTGCAGTGCGTTGGTCAGCGCTTCGCTGTCGTTCAGTTGATGACCGCGAACACTGGCTGTGATTTGATCAATGATCTCGGCGGTGGCATCGACCCCGATATCCGCCATCAGAAGACCGGCTTCGATCTCTTCCAGGACCTCTTCGTCGATCGACTTTTTCCCCAGCGGCAGAGTGGCGAGTACGCCCGTGAAACCGGAACGGGTGCGGTTCAGCTGACCCTTGAGGCGAAGAAACAGGTTTTCCGGCGTCGTTTCCGGCGGCGCTTCGACCGGAATGGTCGGTACGGCTTCGACATGAGCCTCCCTGGCAGCGGGCACGACCTGCTCCGCAGCTCCCGCTTCCAGCTTCATCGCCTCCGGAACGTCCTTCTCCTCGCGCTTGCGTGCGAGGCTTCTGCTGGTGTAGAAATGGATATAAACGACCAGAAGCAGCAGCAGCGCCGCAACCGCGTTGTGCGCCGCAGCAACCGCCAACGGCATGCGCAGCAGGACATTGCCGATGCCGAGCGTAATCTGCATCGCCAGAAGGAGTCCCAACAGAATGCCGGCGATACGCAGCCGTGTTGGATAGCGCCTGATGGCGGCCAGCAGCGCCAGAGACCCAAGCACGATCAGCGTCGCCACGGCACCCAGCCGGTGCACCCAGTGAATGGCCGCCCGTGCGCGCGGCTCGAGGATGCCGCCCTCGTAATCGATGCCGAAGTCGCTCTGGAATGTGAATGCTTCGCGATAATCGACATCCGGCCACCATTGACCGAGGCAGGTGGGAAAATCGGGACAGGCGAGCGCTGCATAATTGGTGCTGGTCCATCCGCCCAGTGCAATCTGGCATACGAGCAGCAGCAACCCGATGCCGGCAAACCATTTGAGGCCTGTATGCCGGGGGCCCTGAACCAGCCGGCTGTTGCTTCGCAGATAGAGCCGGAACAGCAGCGCCAAAGTCGCCAGGCCAGCCAGCAGGTGGGCCATGACAATGAGCGGCATCACCTTCAAGGTAACGGTCCACATCCCTAATGCAGCCTGGAACACGACCAGGATCAACAGACCGGAGGCAAAAGCCACCGTCGACCATTTTGCGTTCTTGACCCACCACGACATCAGCCAGAGCAGAAGAATGGCGAAGCCCAGCGTTCCCGCCAGATAGCGGTGGACCATCTCCTTCCACGCCTTCTCGGATTCCAGCGGACGGTCGGGGTAAGCCTCGTTGGCCCGTTCGATGCTTTCGACATCATCCGGGACGACCATCTCGCCGTAGCAGCCCGGCCAGTCTGGACAGCCAAGCCCAGCATCCGACAAGCGCACGTAAGCCCCCAGCACGACCACGCAGAAGGCCAAAAATACGCAGAATAGTGTGATTTTTCTAAACATGCATCGCGACGGGCGCAGCCCGTTCTCCTCTTGGTTCAAGCATCATAAAAAATGAAAAAGCCGGCTAGAAAAGTAGGTTGGGCAAAGGCCGACAGGCCGTGCCCAACATCGGCCCCGAGCCGTTGGGCACGCTGCGCTTTGCCCAACCTACATCTTACGCATTACCGGACCGACACGCGGCTCAGCCGATCTGCGAAACGCTCAGCAGGCGTTTCAAGTCCTTCTTGACACCGTATGGATCGAATCCCGGCGGGTACCACAGCAGCACATTGCCAAAAGGGTCCATCACGAACACCGTTCCCTCCTCCAGAGGCTGACCGATGGCATCGCTCAGTAACTCGATCACCCCCTGCCCCGGCCGCACACGTAGAAGATATTGGTCGTCTCGCCACCGGTCGCCGGCCTGCCGTTCATCAGCCCCTTCGTCGAGCATGAGCACGCGGCGCAGGCGCAGCAGATCTTTGTTCAGCATCAAGCGTATCTGTTTCGTTTTATACAAAGACTCCTTGCATTCCTTATGGCACCCTTGATCCGTCACGACATGCAGCAGCATCCAATGCCCTTTCATTTCATTCAGATTCTGCTTGGAAAATGCATCGAAGCCGGACAACTTCGAGCGATCGATGGGTGCCGCCGGAATGATCAGGTTGCCATAGTTGGTTCGGCCGCTCAGCCACTGAGGATTCTGAAACAGCAGCCAGGCAAACAGCAAGGGCGCGGCGCAGATAAAAAAGATCAGAATCAGTATCCAGCGGCCGGTTGTTTTGCTTTCACTCATCGCTCTTGAACCCTCTCCACAGATAAAACAGTACAAGCACTGTCGTCAGCGCAAACCATTGAAAGGCATAGCCCATATGTTTTTCAGGCGTCATCCGGGGAACGGCTGTTTTCCATTGGCGCAGATAGCCTTCTTCACGCTGCGGATCCAACAGAATTTGAAAGGGTAGCAATGGGCAGCCGAGCCGGTCGGAAAGGATTGTCTCGTCGACAACCTGAACGATCGCGGGCCACCCATCCGTCGGAATATCGGCCCCTTGCAAACGATACCCCACAGCGGGAAAATGATCGACCATTCCTGTCACCTCGACATCCGTGACCCTCAGAGAAATATCGGGCAGGTCCGCTCTGTCACGCCCCATCGGAATCCAGCCCCGGTCGACCAGCACGACTTTACGGCTGTGATCGATGCGCAGCGGGGTGAGCACATAAAAGCCCACTGCGCCATCGACCACTTGATTATCGATCAGGAACTGGTGTTCGGTATCATAACGCCCCCTCACCGCCACATTCCTGTAACGCAGTTCCTCCGGGTCCTGATAATCTCCGCTCAATTGAACTGGCGGCTCCATCTGTCGAGCCTTTTGCCGATCGATCAGCGCCTGCTTCTCATCGGCACGGTCGAGCTGCCAAAACCCGAGTGAAAGCAACAGCGGCACGATGAGAACGACGCCCAAGGTTGGAAGCCAACCGGGCTTGAAAACGGTCCAACTCGCCTTTCTCATCGCCGCCGAGCCGGATTGGCTTTTTCGACCCCGATCAATGAAAATGTCTCTTTCGGTCCATCGATTGGCTTATCGGTCATGTTTATAAAAATTCTTATCGTCTTGGTATTGATCGCAATTCTTTTCAGCCTTGGGTCGGGTTTGTATCATCTTACCAAAGGCCGGGAGCATTCGACTCGTTTGGCGAAAGCCCTGACCGTCAGAATCTCGATTTCCATCGCTCTGTTTGTCTTGCTGTTGATCGCATTCGCAACCGGATTGATCCAACCACATGGCATTCGGGAAGGGTTGGTTCAGGAAGAACAGACCGACAAACAATGACGACCCCCTCCCGCTTGGAGTAGAAACATTAGTAGGTTAGGCGCGCACGGGCACTCGCTTTGTCTTTCGCCACGCTATCCGCGCGCCGTAACCCAACGTCGGGTGCTCGCCACTGTCAGGTTACGCTGCGCTAAGCCCGACCGACACTCCATCATAAAAAAGGCGCTGCGGCAATCGCAGCGCCTCTGACAACGAATCCAATGTGTTCGGTCAAAGCCAATAGACAAAAACGAACAGCAGCAGCCAGACCACGTCGACGAAATGCCAATACCAGGCGGCCGCTTCAAAGACAAAGTGGTTCTCCTTGCTGAAGTGTCCCCTGATGCTTCGGAACAGTACGACAGATAAAATGATGGCACCCAACGTCACATGCAACCCGTGAAACCCGGTCAACATGAAAAATGTGGTTCCGTAAATGCCTGAACCCAGTGTGAGCCCCATCTCAGTATAAGCTTCATGGTACTCGGTCGCCTGCAGCGCAACGAACAGAAAGCCCAAGGTAACGGTTGCGATCAGCCCCCTGATGAGCTGTTGCCTGTTATTGGCGATCAATCCCCAATGGGCCCATGTCACGGTCGCGCCGCTGGAGAGAAGAATCAGTGTATTGAGCGCCGGAAGGCCCCAGGCACCCATCGATTCCTCAAAGCCGTAACGCTCACCGGGGCCGCTGGTCGGCCAGACCGCGCTGAACCCTTCCCATAGAAGTTGAGTAGACGTCCCGGGGCCGCTCCCCTCTCCGCCCAACCAGGGCACTGAATACATTCTTGCGTAAAACAGTGTGCCAAAAAACGCCGCAAAAAACATCACCTCCGAAAAAATGAACCACATCATGCCCATACGGTAAGACCGCCCGACCTGGGCGTTGTAGACGCCGCCTTCGCTCTCGATTGCCTGCAGGCTGAACCAGCCGGCAACCATTATGATGAATGTCACGCCGCCGAGGATCATCATCGGCTTGCCCAGCACCGACTCGTTGATCAGGTTTGCAAATCCCGCCAGGAACATCGCCAGGCCGAACACCACCAGGAACGGCCATGTTGCCTTAGAAGGTATGTAATAGCTCTCATTTGTTGACATTGCTTTCCCCTTCACTCTTAAATTTAATGTTCAATTGTTTCTGTATTTGTCGGCCGTCACATCGAAAAACGTATAGGAGAGCGTGACGGATTTGTACTTTTCGGAAAGTTCCGGGTCGATCACGAACTGGACCGGCATGATTTTCTTCTCGCCGGCCTTGAACTCCTGCTGTGAAAAACAGAAGCATTCCGTCTTTTTCAGGTACTTCGTCGCCAACCCGGGTGTGATACTCGGTATTGCCTGGCCGATCATTCCATGGTCCGCCAGGTTTTCCGCCGAAAAATTGACGCGGTAGGATTTTCCCGGTATCACCTTCATTTTGGCGATTTCCGCAGCGAATCTCAACGGCGTGTTTCCGTTGACCGATGTCACGAATTCAAGCGTAATCTCCCGGTTAGGATCGATCGCATAGTCCTGCGCCGTCGCCGCCTCGACCCCCACTTTGGCGTTCACGCCGGTGATGTCACAAAAAACATCATACAAAGGCACCAGAGCGAAACCGAAACCAAACATGCCGATGACGATCAGGGCCAACTTGACAACAAGCCCGGTGTTTTTTTTCTGCTGGTTCGATTCTGTCATTGAGAGGTCAACATCATGAATGCCCCGACATACAAGCCCAGCGCGATCAGGCCCATAAGGATGGCGGCGACAATATTTATCGTTCGTTTCTGCATGCAAATCGCGCCCTGTCCCCGAACAGGGACAGGGCATGCCGATCTATTTGATTTCAGGTGCCGTGGCAAAAGTATGGTAAGGCGGCGGCGAAGGCAGTGTCCACTCCAGACCGTGCTTCGCCGCATCTTCCCAGACCTCGTCGGTCGCCTTTTCGCCGCCTCTGATGGTTTGCACGACGATGTAAAGAAACAGTAATTGAGAGGCACCAAGGATGAATGCTCCGATGCTGGAAATCATGTTGAAATCGGCGAACTGTATTGCGTAATCGGGAATCCTCCTCGGCATCCCCGCCAATCCGAGAAAGTGCTGCACCAGGAAGGTCAGATTGAACGAGAACAAAGTCAACCAAAAGTGCAGCTGGCCCAGTTTTTCATTGTACATATGGCCGGTCCACTTCGGCAGCCAGTAATAGACCGCGGCAAACACCGGAAAGGTGCCGCCGACCACCAGCGTATAATGAAAATGGGCGACTACGAAATAGCTGTCGTGATACTGAAAATCGGCCGGCGCCAAACTCAGCATGACGCCGGTGAAACCGCCGAAGGTGAACAGTACGACAAACGCCACCGCAAACAGCATCGGCGTTTCAAAGGTCAGCGACCCTTTCCACATGGTGGCGGTCCAGTTCAATACCTTGACGCCGGTGGGCACCGCAATCAGCATGGTTGCGTACATGAAATACAGCTCGCCCGCCAACGGCATACCGACAGTGAACTGATGGTGCGCCCAGACGATCATCGACAAAAAGGCGATCGACGCGGTCGCATACACCATGGAACTGTATCCAAACAACGGCTTGCGGGAAAAGGTCGGAATGACGGTGGAGACCACGCCGAACGCAGGAAGGACGATGATGTAAACTTCCGGGTGGCCGAAAAACCAGAACAGGTGCTGGTACAGCACCGGATCACCGCCGCCCGCGGCATCGAAGAAACTGGTGCCGAAATGAGCATCGGTCAGCAGCATGGTTACCGCTGCGGCAAACACGGGCAGTACCGCAATCAGCAGGAAAGCGGTGATCAGCCAGGTCCAGCAGAACAGCGGCATCTTCATCATCGTCATGCCCGGTGCGCGCATGTTGAGAATGGTGACGATAATGTTGATCGACGCCAAAATCGACGATACGCCCAGCAGATGCACCGAGAACACTGCGAACGGCAGATTGTTGCCGCCCTGAAGAACCAGGGGTGGATAAAGCGTCCAGCCGGCCGCCGGCGCGCCGCCTTCCATGAACAAGGTACTGGCTAGCAGCAGGACCGCAAAGACCAGCACCCAGAAGCTCATGTTGTTCAGCCGGGGCAAAGCCATATCGGGCGCCCCGATCATCATCGGAATCATCCAGTTCGCCAACCCGGCGAAAGCCGGCATCACCGCTCCAAATACCATCACCAATGCGTGCATGGTGGTCATGGAGTTGAAAAACTGGGGATCGACAAACTGCATACCCGGTTCGAACAATTCCATGCGGATAACCATTGCCATAATTCCACCCACGAAAAACATCACCAGGGCGAAGACAAGATAGAGGGTGCCGATGTCCTTGTGGTTGGTCGTCACGATCCACCGCATGAACCCCTTGGCCGGGCCATGATCGTGATATTCATCGTGTGTTGTTGCTGCCGCTGTCATAACGCTTTCCTCATTGTCACATATCGATCAAATTTGATGTTTGCCAGGGGATGAAACCGCCCCTGTCCTAATAATCGTTCCTCATCAGAGCTCAGTTCTCCTGAGCCGACCTTCGCTGTCAGACGCATCACGCCCGATTGTCATCCTCACCGGCTGGATGCAAGTCGGGACCGAATATCCGAAGGTTGGACCGCGTCACCGATATTGTTTCCGAACGCATTGCGCTGAAAGGAGATGACGGCAGCCAAATCCACGGCATCCAATGTATCGGCGAATGGCGGCATCATCGAACCGCCGCCCTTCAGAACCACCTCGATATGTCGTTCGATAGGACCGGTGACGACCGGGCTGCCGGCGATCGCCGGGAATGTGCCGGGAACACCTTCACCGTTGGCTTGATGGCAGCTGGCGCAGTTGCTGTTGTAAACTTTCTCGCCCGTGGCGATCAAATCGTCCTGCGTCCATGTTTTTCCGGCGGCTTCGACCTTGGCCGCTGCTTCCCCTTTCTGCTCGGCCACCCATTGCGCATACTCTTCTTCGGTCTTCGCGACGACGACGATCGGCATAAAGCCATGGTCCTTGCCGCACAGCTCGGCGCATTGACCGCGATAGACACCGGGTTTTTCGATCTTGGTCCAGGCCTCGGTAATAAACCCCGGAATCGTATCTTTTTTCCAACCCAGCTCCGGCACCCACCACGAGTGAATCACATCGGCCGCAGTAAACAGGAAGCGGATTTTTTTGTTGACCGGCACCACCAGCGGCCGATCGACATTGCGCAGATAATGAAGCACCCGCTCCGGCTTGATCGTCGAGCCCTTCTGCCGCGCCGCATTGCTCAGCGGATCCAGGTTGCTCATGAAATCGATGCCTTCGTCCAGATATTCGTAACGCCACTTCCATTGATAGCCGGTCACCTTGATGGAAAGATCCGCGTTGCTGGTATCGTCCATGTCGATCATCGCCTTGGTCGCAGGAATGGCCATGCTGATCAAAATAATGAACGGAATAACGGTCCAGACGATCTCCACCTTGGTGCTTTCATGGAATTGAGCGGCCACCGCACCTCTTGACTTTCGGTGATGGTAGATCGAGTAAAACATTGCGCCGAACACAACGACACCGATGCCGACGCAGATCCAGATCACAGTCATGTGAAGATCGTACACTTCACGACTGATTTGGGTCACACCAGTCGGCAGGTTAAGCGCGTATTCGGCTTGCGCTGCACTCATTCCCAGAACCAGCATGGCCAAGGCAGTGAGCAATGGCTTTGTTTTTTTCACAGAGCAGTCTCCTGTCATGTAGTTTTAAAATTTGTCAACGATGCCTGTTAAGGTGATTTCCGTCAAAGAACTTACCACCTTGCTGGTCTTTTTGTCCGTCTTCCGCGTTGCGACATCAGATACATAGCCCACTATGTGCCTGCTGTCGCGCCTTGAATACGAACAAAAATCCGGCGCAATCCGGTAAATTCTTTTCCGCCAATCACCTAAGCGATTGGGCGGGTGAGCGACTTGGTCAACTCTACTGCCAATTCCTTCCGCTCCGACTCGACCAGAAAACGACCAATCTCGACCTCTTTCCCGTGGCTGCGAATAACAAGGCGGCTCGGGTAACCTTTGATCACGGAAGCTTCTAATATGATTTTTGCCCAGCTGCGATGAAATTCATAGCGGCACTCCAAATTGTTCCGGCGGCCTTTTTCTATGCGGATACATTGTTCGGTAATAATAACAATTTCACACGCGGAACACTGCCGCAGGCTGTAGTACAAACACCCGCCAAGCAACAGAAGTTCGCCGCCGGAAAAAGGCAGAACCATCCAGCCGCCAAGCAACGCAAAATAGGTGGCGATCGTTAGAGAAACAGCGGATATTCCGACAAAAAGCATCAATGCCTGCCGACGCGGCAGCGATGCGTTCGGCCGCAAGATAATCCTCCGCTCATCCGCCCCTTCAAGTCGATGCTCTGATCGAACCATAAAGACGTTTTAGAATTCTCTAATACCCAAACCGACAAGTCAATATTAAAGGCAACCGCGACAGCCGCATAACCTGATCCTACGCGCAATTTATGAAATTGACCTGACGCCGCAACGCACAATAGAGCGGAGCGCACTCCGTTTTTTTGTGCGCTAAAATCTTTTGAATTTAACTGAACTTCGTAGCTTTTGCAAGGACCTTGTTCTGCGGAAATGCCGGACAGGCGACCACGCCCCAAGAATGAAAGCATAGCAGAGGGCCATATGGTTTCGAAAAGATTGAAGAGGTGGATGTCGCGAGCTGCCGCTCGATGAGCATGATCGTCGAGTGGCTGGCGATATGGCGTCACAGTGTGGCGGCGCGCTCCGAAGCATGACCCCAGCCGGCTTCACTGACCGGCCTGTACCGACCTGAAGCAAGCTGGAGTCGATGTTCAATGAATGATTCTACATGACCATCACATCGAGAAAGATGAATGGTTAACTGTTCAACGCCGGCTCATAGGCCCGATCCACTTTGGGGATATGGTCGTCCAGCCAACTTTTGACAAAAGCGGTCGTCTCCTGATTGACTTCCGCTTCGCCTGCGTGAAATTTCTTCTGCAGGTCCGCACAGGTCGCAACCAGCTTGTCATGCTCGGCTTTATGCGCTTGATAACCGTCATAATTTTTTTCCTGCATGGCTTTTTCTTCCGACTGGAAATGTTCGACAACATAAGCGATCAGCGCGTCGAGCTTGGCGCCGATCGCGGCTTTGTCTCCGCTAAATGCTACACCATGTAAGTTGTTAAGCAGACCGAACAATTTCTTATGTTGGTCGTCCGCAAAGCCCACACCCGTTCCATATTGTTCTTCTGTCCAAGTGATAAGTGGCATTCTTCGCCTCCTCGTTGGTTGTTAGGAAATGTTGTGTTCCATGAAAATGGAACACTCGATATTATGCTATCCTTCTATCGTCGTCACTCCTGTTGTTTGATCTGGATCAAACTATTATGCAATTTTATCGCAACCACCAACCCGCTCCCGCTGGAGAGGGCTCCCGCTGGAGAGGGTTTCAATCAACAGCATTGTCATGCAGGGGAGGCATGTGATCAAAGAATCGCATCGACATCGCTCAGATAATGCACGCACTGCTTCGGCTCGAAGCCGCGCATATGCGGCACGACGCCGAGCAGAGGCGGATGCAGTGCCTCCCGTAATGTCTCGATATTTTCAGACAGGCAGGCAAAACCGGGGTCGATCTGATTGGCCACCCATCCGGCACATGGAACGCCTGCATACCGCAGGGCGCCGAACGTCAGCAACGCATGATTCAGACAGCCCAGCCGAAGCCCCACAACCACGATCACGGGCAAGCCCAGAACGGCGGCAAGATCCGATACCCGCTGTTCCCGGTTCAACGGCACTTCCCAGCCGCCGACCCCTTCCACCAGAACACAGTCGGCCTGGCACTGCAGTGCCCGACAGCGACCCTGAATCGTTGCAAGGCAGACCCGGATGCCGGCCTGAGCAGCAGCGATGTGCGGTGATATGGGTGGCTCAAAGGCAAACGGGTTCACAGAATCATAAGGCACCCGAAAGGAAGCGTTGGCCTGCAGCATAAGAGCGTCTTCGTTGACCAGGACGCCGTTTTCCCGCCGGCATCCGGAGGCCACCGGCTTCATTCCCAGCGTCGTGAGGCCGCGATCTTTCAAAGCCTGCATCAAGGCGACAGTGACCCAGGTCTTGCCGACCCCAGTATCGGTTCCCGTGACAAAAAAACCACCCGGTTTCGTCATCGAATGCACCACGCGCTTACTGCCCGTTTTTACGGGCCATTCCGTACAACACTTCGAACGTCGCAGCAACGATCCCGCGTGGCATCATGCGCTCATAGGCGCCGACCACCCGCTGCAATTTGTTTCTGCCGGTCAACCCCCGCGGCCTGCCGAGCGTCACATTATGAGCGCCGAGCCCCTTCAGTTCACGCATCAACTGCAACACGCTCGAATACCGGACCTGCAGCAGCTCCGACTCGACGGCCGGCTCAGACAGCCTTGCTCGATGCATGGCCCTTTGGACGGTCGTCTGGTCGAAAAAAAGATTCACATGGCTCGCATCGTCCACCTGCGCCCAGGCGGAACGCAGCTCCTTCAGGGTATCCGATCCGAAACTGCTGTACAGAACCGATCCGCCCGGCTTCAGAACACGTTGAAACCCGGAGAACAGAACATCGAGATCGAGGCACCATTGCAGAGTAAGGTTGGAAAATATCATGTCGACGCTGTTACCCCTCAACGGCAGCGATTCGGCATCTCCGCATAGAGAAAGAACCGGCGTTGAAACAGTCCGGCGCAGCTGCCGCAGCATCGGCTCAGCCAGATCGAGGGCAATGACGCGGGCACCTATGGCAGCCAGTCGAGCCGTACAAAATCCGGTGCCAGCACCGACCTCCAGGATGGTAAACGGCTCGTCGCCCGACTTCGGCAACCGCTCGAGCAGGCGGTCGCCGATACGGCGCTGCAAAGCCGCCGCCGTATCGTAACGCTCGGCAGCCCGGCCGAATGAAGCACCGATTTGACGTTTGTCCATCTGCGCCGCGGGACACACCAGGCTAGACTTCACAAGGCAAAAAGCGCAGCAGGCAAGCGAGGGTCTCCTTCGGATGCGAGACAAAAGGCATATGTCCTGCCTCGTCGATCACCCGAAGCTGTGCAGCAGAACACAAGGCCAGCATCGCTTCACCGCTTCGCACAGGAACCAGCGTATCTTTTGCACCCAGAAGGACAAGCGCGGGACAGCTGATCTGCCGCATGGCGTGACGCACGTCAGCTGTTTCCAGTATTTCCAGACCACCGCGCAAAACATCGAGGTCGGCAGGAGCGCACTCGAGCAAGCGCTGCCGCAAAGTCTTGAACAGGCCTTTTGCGCCGGGCAGCCCTGCCGTCTGCAGCGCCAGAAACCGCAGCAAGGCCGCTTGGCAATCCTGCGTCAGATTCAAAGACATCCCCTCCAGAATTGCCGGATCGAGCCCTGTCGGCCAATCGTCGTTTCGGGTGAACCGCGGATTGCCGGCCATAACGACGATCGAGCGCACCCGTTCCGGACAGCGGGCAGCCAGGTCGATGACCAGCGTCGCCCCCATCGACCAGCCGATCCAATGGGCCTGCTCCGGTGCCGCATTCAGCAGGGCGCGACACAGACCATCGATGGAATAGTCCGGGATCATCGGGCTGTGGCCGTGCCCTGGCAGATCCAGACAGGTGACGTGATACCGTTCGGCAAGTCGCACGGCGAGATCACGCCACAGGCCGGTGTGCATGCCCCAGCCATGCACCATGACAACATCCTGGCCTTGCCCATAGAGTTCACTGTAAAGGCCGTTTTCTTGCTTCATTGCTCAAGCGATGGGTCCGCACGCTGTTTCGCTCAGAGCCACCAACAGGCGATCGATATGCTCATCGTCATGCAGCACCGACAAGGTGATGCGAAGCCGCGCGCTCCCCGCCGGCACCGTCGGCGGCCGGATAGCACTAACCAGAAAGCCGCGCTCGAGCAGGCGAGCACTGCGTTCGGTCGCCTGCCGGACATCGCCCACGATCACCGGTTGAATCGGCGTACACGAATCCATAAGTGCCAACCCCAGTCCAGCGGCCCCAGCCCGAAACCGCTGAATCAGGCGATTCAGTTTCAGACGGCGCCAGGAGTCGTTGCGCAGCAACCCCAGGCTGGTCCGCGTCGCCTCGGCAATTGCCGGCGGCAGTGCCGTCGTGTAGACATACGGGCGGGCGCGCTGGATCAGAAATTCGATCAAGGCGTGGCTGCCGGCAACGAAAGCGCCGAAGGTACCGATCGCCTTGCCGAGCGTGCCGACCAATACCGGCACATCCTTCTGCGTCAGCCGATAGTGCTCGACCGTTCCGCCGCCGTTCTCCCCAAGCACACCGAAACCGTGTGCATCGTCGATCACAAGCCATGCCCCGGTGGAACGAGCGACTCCAGCCAACTCGGGCAGCGGCGCGAGATCGCCGTCCATGCTGAACACCCCATCGCTGACCACCAGCGTTCGTCTGCCGCCACACTGCCGAAGGGAGCGCTCCAGAGCCGCCGCATCGACGTGCGGATAGCGCCTGAAGCGCGCTCCCGACAACAGCCCGCCATCCAGCAGCGAGGCATGGTTCACTCGGTCTTCCAGCACCCAATCGCCGCGGCCGACCAGGGCCGAGATCACGCTGATATTGGCCATGTAGCCGGTGGAAAAGAGCAGCGCCCGGTCGCGTCCGGTCCAGGCAGCAAGCTCTTCCTCGAGCGCGTGATGGGCGTCGCTGTGGCCGCACACCAGATGCGCCGAACCGCTGCCAACGCCATACCGTTCCGCGCCGGCCTTGAGCGATTCGATAACTTCGGGATGATTGGCGAGCCCCAGATAATCGTTGCTGCAGAAATTGACCACCGGCCGCCCATCGACAATGACATCGATGCCCTGCGGGCTTTGACGTATCGTCCGGTTACGATACAGCCCCTCGGCAGCGCGTTCCCGCAGCCAGGTAGAAAGTACAGTGTCCATCTCCTGCATCGGAGTGGATGCCGACGGCAACGCTATGTCGACTGCGGATATAGCCCCAGCCGCTCGAACAGATGCAGATCGCTGTCGGCCACCGGATTGTCCGTCGTCAGCAGCTTTTCACCATAAAAGATCGAATTGGCGCCGGCCAGAAAACACAAGGCCTGCATCTCATCGCTCATCTCGTTTCGACCCGCCGACAACCTGACGTGCGATTTCGGCATCAGAACGCGAGCCACCGCAATCGTCCGAACGAACTCGAAGAGATCCAGTGTTTCGGCTTCCGCCAGCGGCGTCCCTTCGACCCGCACCAGCATATTGATCGGCACGCTCTGCGGATGTGCCGGCAGAGTTGCCAGCTGCCACAGTAGCCCGGCGCGGTCGTCATCCCCCTCACCCATGCCGACGATGCCGCCGCAGCAGACATTGATGCCGGCCTCGCGAACCCGCCGCAGGGTTTCCAGCCGGTCCTGATAGGTGCGCGTCGTAATGATTTCGGAATAATAGGCTTCGGAGGTATCGAGGTTATGGTTGTAGTAATCGAGCCCGGAGGCCTTGAGCCGCTGCGTCTGCTCATCGGTCAGCATACCCAGCGTGACGCAGGTTTCCATGCCCAGGGCTTTGACGCCTTTCACCATGTCGGCAACGCACCTAATATCGCGGTTTTTCGGGCTGCGCCAGGCGGCCCCCATGCAGAACCGGGTCGCCCCCTGCTGCTTGGCCCTCTGCGCCGCGGCAAGCACCTCTTCGACAGGCATCAGCGTTTCACCCTGCAATTCGGTGTCATAGCGGGCGCTCTGCGGGCAGTAGGAGCAATCTTCCGAACAGGCGCCGGTTTTGATGCTCAACAGGCTGCTGATCTGTACCTCGTTGGGATCGAACCAGCGCCGATGCACGCTCTGCGCCTGGAACAGCAGATCATTGAACGGCAAGGCAAACAACGCTTCGACCTCCGGCAACCGCCAATCGTTGCGAACAGCGCCGCCGATCGATACCGGCTCCCCATTTAAGTCAATGACTGCCTCTGCTGTCATGCTCGAATCTCCACCCTCATTTCCAAAAATGCACTATGCTCTGTCTGTTTCGATCCACCCGCCCAGGAAGAACGGAACCGCCCTGTCAACCTGGATAGGTTATCGAAGTGAACAACTGGCTGGCTATTATACAGGATTGTCTCTATCCGCCCACCTGCCTGCTGTGCGGCGACCCGGGCGGCAGTCAACTCGACCTGTGCGCATCCTGCGCCGCCTCTCTTCCATACAATACTCACGCATGTCAACGTTGTGGTGTTCCTTGGAACCGTGGCGCACCGGTTGCCCCCCTGTGCGGGCAGTGTCAGAAACAACCGCCGGCATACGACAGTACCCAAGCGCTGCTGATCTACGAAAACCCTGCCTCTTATCTAATCCGTGCGCTAAAATTCAACGCACACTACCCTTGCGCACGTCTGTTGGGCACCTTGATGGCTGAACAACTGTCCGGCGTTTCCGACAAGCCGGAGCAGATCATCCCGGTTCCTCTGCATGCACAGCGCTATCATCGGCGCGGCTTCAATCAGGCGATCGAAATCGCCTGCCCCATCGCCCGTATCCTGGATATCCCGCTGAATTTAACCTGCTGCAGCCGCACCCGCAACACCCCGCCACAGGCACGACTGTCCGCCAAAGAGCGCAAAAACAATCTCAAAAATGCATTTACAGTCACAAAAGCGCCGACGGCGGAGCACGTCGCCATCCTCGACGACGTCGTCACCACCGGCTCGACAGTCGATGAACTAGCCAAAGCCCTGCGCAAAACGGGCGTGAAGCGAATCGATGTGTGGGCGTGCGCGCGGGCCTGAGACCGGGGAGCGAAACGCTGATGACCGGATCACTCCAAGGGGGAACCGGTGGCGCCGGAAAATGCTCGTGAACGGCTCGCACAGCAACGGTCGCCATCGATCCGGGCCGCGGAGTTCAGCTTCTCGGTAGGGAAAAAGAAAGCAAGAAACGGGGGTAAACAGGGTGATCCACGCAACGAGCCAACCCCTCGATTGCTCGCTCCCGCGCGGAAATATATGTCTTGGGTAACTTATTCCTGCCAAGTGATTCTAATCGAAGATGGTGTCCCCTATCACAGAAGCGCTACGGTAACGCAATTCAAGTGGGAAAACAGATTACAGACCTCAACAACCACACCCACGAAGAAACTCAGCAGGGTGCAGCAGAATCCGCAATGCTATAATCAGCGGGAAACCATGACTGAAGAAACCGTGTTGTCAATCCGATGTTAAAGCCACAAACCGCCCTGGATCGTCCAGCCTGGATTCCGGACCACATCCAACACGGCTGGGATACGGATCCTTACACCTACCAAACCGAGGAAGAATCGATGCCCGCTGGAGGCCTGCACGGATACTTGTTAGCCTACCTCATGGAACTGCTGCGCGCGCCGTTAAAGCAACGAAACCACATGTTATTGATGGATGTGTTTATGCTGTATCGAGATCCTCAGGGCGTGAAACGACGTATTGCGCCGGGCTTGCTGTTCATGCCCTATCGTTCTCCGCCCCCGTCCGCTTATGATTTGGATGTGGAACAAGCGCCTCGGTGTCTGATCGAAATCACTTCGAAAGAAAGTCATCTCAAAGACTTGAAAAACAACGTATCGCTTTATTCTTCGCTGGGCGTTTCCACCTATCTGGTGATTGATGCGGTGACGCCCACCGGGCAACCGCGCGAGCCGATAGAATTACATCTGTGGCGTTTGATCGGAGAGCGTCCCCGCGCGCAACAAGCGGATCGCGATGGTTATTTTATACTACCGGAAATGGGACTGAAAATGATCGCGGAAGGTCAGCGAATTCGATTGATAAACCGAGTGACCGGTGAGGCACTATGCGATACTGAAACCTTAAGCAGTGCTTTGGAAGAGGCACGGCAAAGCAGCCAAGCGGCGGAACAGCGCGCGCGTCTTGCCGAAATGGAAGTTACCCGGTTAAAAGCCTTATTGAAGCAGCAATAGCGCACACAAAAAAGGGCAAAAAAGGGGGCAAAAAAGGGGGCAAAAAAGGGGACAGATTTATTTTTTCGATTCTTTTTCGGTTTTTCGGGGTCTGCCGCGCTTCCGATTTTCAATGCAGCGCCCTATGATCGCTTCACCTTGATCCGTAAAACGATCATTCCCAGTCAGCTCTTCACATTGCAGCGCCTCCCGCATCAATTCCCTCTCTCGTGCCAGGACGGCACCTCCCACGAATTTATTGCAGCATTGCAGCGTTCCGCCCTCTCTCCGGCCGTGTTCCCCAACGCTTGATAACACGAAAAAAAATAAATCTGTCCCCTTTTTGGGTGCCTTTTTGGGGTACGATATAGATGAACTGGGGGGTGCCGACGTTGAGGCGTTCCTGTCCGGTTTGGTGCAGCGGTCTAATGTGAGCCCGAGCACGCAAAACCTGCCGCTTAGTGCGCTGGCCTCTTTTTTTCGGGAGGTGTTGCCGCGGCCGTTGGAGGGGCTTGAGTTTGCCCGCCTCACTCGACCGCGCCAGCTTCTTGATGGTGCTGAGTCAACCTGAGGTCGGTTAATTGCTAGCGCAGTTGGATGGTACTTATCAGCTAGTAGCCTTCCATTTCCTCGTCGGTGAAGGGGCTGGTTGGCTCATCGTTTAATACACGCTTCAACAATGAGTTCATGGTATGGGTGTCGTTGTCGAACCCGCCATGGCTTTTGCTGCGCGTGATCTTGCCGCGGCCATCCGAATAGATAAACTTCAGGTCGTTGGACGCTTCCAGGACGGCAGAGAACATCTGCATACCAAGGATGCGTTTACCTTGCTTGCGCTCCAGGGCGTTGGATACAAGGTAAAGCAGTGACTTCTGGTAGGCTTTGGCGACGTTGTCCTCCAGTTCCAGTTTTTTAGTGAGGTTATAGATGTCGAGCGTCGGCAGGCGCGTCCCTTTATGGTTGCTCTTCAACCGGGGTCGATAGTGCTCTTCGAAAAAATCCACGGTGCATGCAGGGGCGAACAAGGTACAGCTCGATATCAGATCCCGTATGTCGAGGGTATCCAAGGCATTAAACATGTGCCCCACCAGAACGGCGCCGGTGCTGTGCCCGGCCAGATGGATTTTTGTTCCACTCCCTTTCAGGGCTGCGGCGATGATCTTGATCGCATCCAGGCCGTCGGGTATTGAGCCGCCAGCGGCGATCTCAAATGGCTGGCGGGCGTCTCGCTTCATTTCGTCCCAAAGCGGCGTTACCGGTTTTCGGACTGCGTCTTCAATCAGTGTATCTGTGCGCTCGACAATTTTGTCGTTGAACCAGTCGAGAAACCCTTCGGCGCGTGCCTCTGCTCCACGGAAGGCCCTTAAAAGCACGTCCTTTAGTTCTTCGGCTATCCCCGTGTCGTACATGATGTGGAAGGGATAGATGCCGTTGCGGGTAAAGCCGTCCTTCAGTTCAGCGATGCGTCGTGCAGACGCTTTGGGGCTGTTTAAGCCGCCGTGCACATACACGAGGACGTGTTTATACCAGGCGGCATCATCCTTTATCTTTGCTGCTGTTTGCCGAATGTCCGATGCTGTCGTCCAGTAGTCACCGCGCTCCACGTAGTGACCATCATCAAAGTGGGCGAAGTGCCCGGCGATTTCATCGCGTTTCGGCCCGCGTTTAAAAAACTCTGCGCCTTCTGCTAGTGTGGTGAACCTTGCCTCTGAGCCAAAGATCGTTGGCGTTGGAACGCCGAGACGGAATACCCAGCCGTCGGAAACATCAGTTTGCCAATCCGCGTATTGCCAAATGGCAAAGCCATCGGTTCCCCAATCTTCACCCCATGAATTTTGAACGATAAACCCGATGGCGTTGTAGCCGACGATGGCAAACGCATGCCCGCCAGCGGGTTCCGGGTTCGGTTGAATGATGGCGAGTCTGTGCCCGCTATCGCTTTTCGGATTGAACCAACCTGAGTGAACACGGGCAGAAACGTATATGGCATCGACTTCGTTCAGGGCGGCGTGATAGTCGACGATATCGGGTCGCAACCGGTAGTAGGCGCCCAGCGGATTTTCCCGAGCGGCGATGGCCCGCTCAATCGTCAATTCGTCTGGCTTATCGACGACAAATTTCCAGTCATCGTCACTGCACACACCCATGTTTTTCCAGCCACGGATGGCACCGCGACAGCTTGCCCCTTCGTAGTCTTCGCCTGGCCACTCATCGTGTTTTTGTGCCATTTCGTAGAGCATGCGTGAGCTGGCTTCGAACGACTCCCCCCGCTTCATATTCAGGAGGTTGATGACGGCGGCGAGGGCGAATCCGGTGCACGCGCCCTCGGTACCCTGATCCAGCACGCGGCCGCCAACGTGCTCTATTCGTGGTCGCAACTGCACCAGCGCGGGTGTGTAGTAGCGATCGCGAATGTCCGGGGTATCGGGCCGTACGTTGAGCACACGCTGTCGACCAGCCGCCCTGACCTTGTTAACCAGCTTGAGTTTAGCCATACATTACCCCTTTCTTGTTGGCTTGCGTGACGGTGCATTTTGTATACACCCTGTTTAGGGCACAGGGTGGATGACGATGCGCCAGCTGTTTAATGGATAGGAATTTCAATGCCACTTTCCAACCTATCTTCGGATAAACGCTACCCGACGCTGATCTTTTTGGCAAGATTTTTTAATCGTTGTCTGGGTATCTGAGGAGGTAGACTCAACCATTGTGGAATTTTTGGGCATAAATGATGCCTTTTGGCCCGTTATCTGAAACGTGCACACAAGAGAACCTCTGCCCGACAGATACTTCTTGAAGCTCGAGGCCATCACCGCAATCATCAGAGCGAAAAATGCGGCAAACGGCAACACCACCAGATTGGGGTGACCGCTGACCGGCATTGAGAGATAGATGAGTCATAGGAAGATCAGGGTGGGTCCGATCGTTTTCTTTGCCCATTTTTCGGAACAGATAGTCATGAAACAGGTCGGCCGAATCGCTCCGAACTGCTCGCTTGGATTGCATCAATTTGGAAACAAATTGGAAACAAAGCGTTGCAATCCCCAAAAAACTAGCGTTAGAATCGTTACAGGCCTGTCCGCAGCCGATCACTCCATTCTCGGACAGCTCCCCAGCATCACACTCTTTGTGGCCATTACCAGGATCGCCTCATGATTCATCTCAAAACAGTCTTGCTCGCTTTCCTTGCGTTCATCGCCTCATCGCCTGTCCTGTCGCAGACCGTCGCCGTAACCGTCGCCGCCAAAGAAGAACTGCCTTATTTCGGCAGGAATTTGCCCGGTCAGGGGCTGTCGGCGGAGATCGTCAGGACGGCACTCGAACGGGCGGGTTATTCGCCTTCTTTTGTGTTCAAGACCTGGGCCGATACTTATGAAGGCGCCCAAATCGGGGTTTATGACATTGTCGGTTCGATCTGGTATACGGAAGAGCGGGCGAAGGAATTCGCATTCAGTGAGCCCTATCTGTTTCATGAGATAAAATTCATCAAGCGGAAGGACGGTCAGGCGATCACATTCAAGACACTCGATGATCTCGACGGTCTCATCATCGGGACGGTCAAGGGCTACGCCTATCGGGACGATTTTCTGCAATCAAAGAAATTTATCCGAGTGCAGCAGAATCATCTTCTGCAGAACCTGAATGCGCTGGCGCTGGGGGAGATCGACCTGACTCCGGGAGAAGCACGCAAGATCCGCTACGTGCTGAACGAGTATATGAAGGGGAGCATCGAAAAGCTGGAGATGCTGCCGACCCCGTTGATACGCCGAGGCACCCATATCGCGGTCAGCAGAACCAATCCAAAGCATGAAGAGATCATCAGCCGATTCAACAAAGCCTTGCAGGAGATGAAGGCGGACGGCACATACGACCGCATCGTGGAAAAGCATGCCTATTGAGGTGCAACTCAGCGGCAGAAAGCGGCGCATCTCGGCGGCAGCTGCGCCACAGAGCGATGCTCCTCAAACGCGGCCCTACAACCACTTGATCGATGCCTGAGCCCGATCAGCAGCCGCGCGATTTCGTCGGCCATGGCGCCCTCCCGCCTCATCCGGCGTGGCCTGATGATGCCCGGCTCGCACTCAATTTCGTGATCAACATCGAGGAAGGCGCGGAGCGCTGCATCCTTGACGGCGATGAGTCATCGGAAAACTATCTCATCGAACCGGGACAAAGAGAGGCTTTACAGGGGCAAAGGGATTTTTTATCGGAATCCATCTTTGAATATGGTGCACGCTGCGGGATATGGCGCCTGCTGAGGCTTTTCGAAGACCGCGGCATCGCGGTCACCACCTGGGCCTGCGGCATGGCGCTGCGACGCAATCCTGCCCTGGCAAGACATCTTGGCGGCGCAGCACATGAAATAGCCGGGCATGGTGATCGTTGGATCAGCTACCGGGATCTCGCACCGGAGATCGAGCGTGCGCACATCACCAGAACCATTTCGACCATCGAGGAGTTGAGCGGGCACAAACCCTGCGGCTGGTATACCGGCAGAAGAAGCGCGAATACCCGGGCGCTGCTGGTCGAAGCCGGCATCCGATACGATTCGGAAAGTTATAACGACGATCTGCCGTATTGGCTGACCGTTCTGGACCGACCGCATCTGGTCATCCCCTACACTTTTGACGCCAATGATGCAAAATATCATTTGAGCCCCGGCTGGACTTCGGGCGAAGATTTTTTGCACTATCTGCAGAACAGCGTCCGCTGCTTGTACCGGGAGGGGGCGTCAACCCCAAAAATGATGACAGTTGCTTTACATGCCAGAATCAGCGGACGCCCCGGCCGGGCCGAAATCATCCACCGCTTTCTGGATTTTCTGGCGCCCTACCCCGACATCTGGGTTGCGACGCGCAGGGAGATCGCCTTGCACTGGTATCGACATCACCCCTACGCGGGACAGGAGGCATAACGATGGCACCACAGTATACGATTCGCCGAATGCGGGAGAACGAAGTTCAATTGGCGATCGATTGGGCACAACAGGAAGGGTGGAACCCGGGGCTGCATGATGCCGGCACCTTTTATCAGGCGGATCAGAACGGTTTTTTTGTCGGTGAGCTCGATGGGGAAGCGATTGCTGTCGGCAGCGCTGTCGTCTATGATGAATGGTTCGCGTTCTGCGGCTTGTACATCGTCAAGCCGGGATATCGCGGGCACGGCTACGGGATTCAGTTGACCCGGGCGCGCCTGGAGTATGTCGGCGAGCGCAACGCCGGCATCGACGGGGTGGTGGAAAATATTCCAATCTATGAGCGCATCGGCTACCGGCTCGCCCACCACAATGAACGCTATGGCGGCCAAGCGGTCCGGAAGCCTTTCGATGCCCGTTGCATCCGGCCTTTGAGCGAGGTGCCTTTCAGCCTGATCGAAACCTATGACCGGCACTGTTTTCCGGCCGCGCGCAGCGCCTTCCTGCACGCCTGGATCGCTCAAGCCGATGCCGAGGCACTGGGCTGTCTCGACAACGGTCGGCTGAAAGGGTTTGGCGTTCGCCGCCGATGCGTCGAAGGCCATAAAATAGGGCCTCTGTTTGCCGATGATTTGGAAATCGCCGAACATTTGTTCCGGGCTTTGCAGCAGGCGGTGGCAGGCGATCCGATCTATCTCGATATCCCCGAAAACAACCCGCAGACGAAAAAGCTGGTCGAAAGCCAAGCAATGGAACTCGTCTTTTCGACCGGCAGAATGTATTTGAGAGGGCAGCCGGATCTGGCCGATCATAAGATTTTCGGCATCACGACATTCGAGTTGGGATAATTTCAGACACCCTGAAAAGAGGAATACGCCGATGAAAATCACCAATTACCGGTTCGGAACCATCGAAATCGACGGCACGCCACATACAAAGGATCTGATCATCTCCTCGGGCAAGGTCATCGACAACTGGCGGAGAAAGGAGGGCCACAAGCTTCAGGAGGAAGACATCGCCACCATTATCGAGGAAAAGCCCGACGTCCTGGTGGTCGGCACCGGATATTTCGGCCGCATGACGATCCCTCCCGAAACCCGACGCACGCTCGAAGCGCACGGGATCGTGCTGAAGGCGGCCAAAACCGGTGATGCCGCCGAGACATTCAACAAGCTGCAGCAGCAGTGTGCGCGGGCGGCTGCGGCCTTTCATCTCACTTGTTGAGTTCGCGCGCCTGCTCATCATTCATCAAAGCACGTGTTCGAGCCTCCTAGGGCCTGAACGGAGAAAACAACAGTGGGCTACATCTACCTGACTATTGCAATCATAGCAGAAGTGGCCGCCACATCGGCTCTGAAAGCGTCGGAGGAGTTCACCAGGTGGATCCCGACTCTGATCGTCATCGTCGGCTATGGGATCGCCTTTTACTGTCTGACGTTGGTGCTGCGAACGATATCGGTCGGAACCGCCTACGCGCTCTGGGCCGGCTTGGGCGTCGTTCTGGTCTCGTTCGTCAGTGCGATCCTGTTCAGGCAGACTCCGGATCTGCCCGCGGTGATTGGAATGCTCCTCATCGTGGCGGGCGTCGTCGTCATTCATCTCTTCTCGAAGACGGTGGCGCACTGATCGCGGCAAAATCCGCCGACAGTGAGAACGACCATGAACCTGTACTCTTTGATTCGTCCGCTCTTGTTCCACCTGGAACCGGAAACCGCCCATCATGTTACCTTGAACGCATTGCGCCTCGGGCAGCGGATAGGGCTTTCCGCCCTGTTCCCGAAAGGGGCCGCCAACCGGCCACGCCGGGTCATGGGAATCGACTTTCCGAACCCTGTCGGACTGGCCGCCGGATTGGATAAGAACGGCGACTGCATCGACGGGCTGGCCATGCTCGGCTTCGGCTTCATCGAAATCGGCACGGTCACGCCGCGCCCGCAGCCTGGCAACCCGCCGCCCCGCATGTTCCGCATCCCCCAAGCCCGGGCCATCATCAACCGCATGGGCTTCAACAACAAAGGCGTCGACTATCTGGTCGAACGGGTCAAACAGGCTCAACATCGGGGCGTGCTCGGAATCAACATCGGCAAGAACTTCGACACGCCGCTGGAGCGGGCGGGCGAGGATTATCTGATCGGCCTGCGCACGGTGTATCCTCATGCCGACTACATCACGATCAACATTTCATCGCCCAACACCAAGCAGCTGCGCCAACTGCAGCAGGGCAGCGAGCTGGCGTCGCTGCTCTCCGCTCTGAAAGCCGAGCAGGCGCGACTGCAGGCGGAACACGGCCGCTACGTGCCTCTGGTCGTGAAGATCGCACCGGACCTGAACGACGATGAGATCCGCCACATCGCCAACCTGCTGCTGGCGCATGCGGTCGACGGCGTCATTGCCACCAATGCCACGATCGCCCGCGAAGGGGTTGCCGGTTTGCCGAGCTGCGAACAGACCGGCGGATTGAGCGGCGCCCCTTTGAAACCGCAGGCAACCCACGTCGTCGCCGCCTTGGCGTCTGAATTGAGCGGTCGAGTTCCGATTATTGCCGCCGGCGGCATCCTGAGCGGCGGGGACGCCTTGGAAAAAATCGAGGCCGGTGCGAGTCTGGTTCAGCTCTACACGGGCCTGATCTATCGGGGACCGAGCCTGGTCCATGAGGTTTTGAAAGCGTTGCAGGAGAGCGATGAACGACCGATTCGTTCCTAGCACCGCGCGGCGGGGTGCCGACATCTACAGCGTCTCCCGCCTCAACCGGGAAGTCCGCGGCGTATTGACCGACCATTTTTCGACCGTCCGGGTGGAGGGCGAACTCTCGAACCTGGCCCGACCCTCTTCCGGCCATATCTATTTCACGCTGAAGGACAGCGGAGCCCAGGTGCGCTGCGCCATGTTCCGGATGCAGCGGCGCACCCTCGGGTTTTCTCCCAAAGAGGGCGATCAGGTGCTGGTCAAGGCCCAAGTCAGCCTGTACGAGCCGCGCGGCGATTATCAGCTGATCGTGGAGCGGATGGAGGAGAGCGGCGATGGCGCACTGCGCCGGGCTTTTGAGGCGTTGAAGCAGCAGCTGTTCGAGGAAGGACTGTTCGATGCCGACCACAAGCAGTCCGCCCCGCCCCTGCCACGGCAGATCGGCGTAATCACTTCGCCCTCCGGAGCCGCGATCCACGACATACTGACGGTGTTGAAACGGCGCTTTCCGGCCCTGCCGGTGATCGTCTACCCGGTGCCGGTGCAGGGAGAAGAGGCCAAGATCCGCATTGCCCGGACAATCGCCGCGGCCGACCGGCGCCAAGAGTGTGACGTACTGATTCTGGCGCGCGGCGGCGGCTCGCTGGAAGATTTATGGGCGTTCAACGAAGAGATGGTCGCACGCGCGATCTATGAGTGCACGACGCCGATCGTCACCGGGATCGGCCACGAAATCGATGTCACCATCGCCGATTTTGTCGCCGACCTGCGCGCGGCCACGCCATCCGCGGCCGCCGAAGCGGTCAGTCCGGATCAGACCGAATGGCTGGCGCAATTGAACGCACAGATGCTGCGGCTGCAGCGCTGCATGACATCGCGCCTGGAGCATGAGCGCAGGACCATTACTTGGCTCGAAAAACGCCTGCAACTGGTCCACCCCGGCCAACGCATGCAACAGCAGGCACAGCGCCTCGATGAACTGGAGCAGCGGCTCAGACGCGGCATCGCCGCGCGGCTGCGGCAACAGGCAGCGCGGCTCAGCACGCAAACGGCCCGCCTGCTCACAAACAACCCCCTTCACCGGCTGCAAGCCCTGCAGTCACGGCAGCGATTGTTATGGCAGCGCCTGCAAGAGAGCCTGAACCGACACCTCGAGCAGCGCCGCCATCAGCTTACCGAGTTGAGCCGTGCGCTCGATACCGTCAGTCCGCTTGCCACCCTGTCGCGCGGATACGCGATCATCAGCCGCTGCGACGACCGACGCATCGTCTCCTCGTACAAACAGGCGCAGCCCGGTGACAAGGTGGAAGCACGCCTGGCGGAAGGGCGTCTGATCTGCCAGGTCGAAGCGAGTCGCGGCAGCGACCGGGGAAGCGTCAAAAGCGACAAATCCGACCCCGCGACGTGATACGCTTCAGGCCGGGAATCGACGCCGGGCGGAGTCCGGCCAATCGTCAGCCGGCTCCCGCCCCACCCTCACTGCTGATAGCTTAAACCCTCTCCAGCGGAAGAGGGTTGGATGAGGGGGCAATAAACAAAGGAACTCAGCCATTTGGATTCCCTCATCCCGACCTTCTCCCGGAGGGAGAAGGAGCACTCCGTCTTAAACAGCATTGCGCCCCACCCTCACGAACCCACGTCGATGCGCATCGGGATCCATCGATTCAAAATCGCCTGCAGACGGCCATTCTGCTTTGCAGCATTCAACACCGCATTCAGCTCTTTCAGCAACAGCGCATCGGACGGCCGCACCGCCCACGCGAGATATTCGTCGGTCAACGGCCAGAACAGCCCCAACAACTCCTCTTCCGTGGCATTGCCGGCGATCCGCCAAATGGTCGGAGCATCATGGATGAAGACATCAATGGCGCCGCTGCGAAGCGCCTGGACACCCTGATCGACCGAATCCTGCGGTGCACGCTGCGCGTTGAGCATATGTGCTTCGACGAATTGCGCGCCGGTGGTATCCCGCACATAGCCGACGCGTAACCGCGTGGCCACCAGGCTTTGGCGATTGGGAAACTGCGATCGCTCATTGGCCCGTATCAGCGCCATCTGGCCCACCTGCAGATAGGGCTGAGCGAACGCCACCTGCCGTTCGCGCGCCGGCGTAATCGACATGCCTGACATGATGATGTCGATGCGACCGTTCACCAAAGCGGGAATCAGATCATCGAAGGCCATGGTCTTGAAGACGATCTCCCTGTTCAGATCATAGGCCACCAATTTGGCCAGCTCCACCTCGACCCCCTGCACCTGCCCGGCCTCCTCGAAGGCCAACGGCGGGTAGTCGGTGACCAGCCCCACGCGCAGCTGCTTCAGATTTTTGCTTTTCTCGAACGGCACGAACGTTTCGTTCTTGCCTGCGCAACCGAGCAGCATTGCCAAACAACAGAACAGCAGCGTGACTATGAAAAAACACCCATGTTTGGGCACTACCTGACTAATCCTCCACATACCCTTCTCCCGATGATTGATGTTAACTCACGAATGTGCATGAATTAAGTTCGACAAGTTCATGCCGGCCGATTGGTGCGCGTGGCGCACCCTACATTTGACGTCGCCGCGCCGGCAGACTGTAGGGTGCGCTGTGCGCACCATGTCGGACGATACAATCGCTTTAATTTCGTGCAAGTTCCTAACGCTCAGTAATTGCTATATTGCATCTGCTGCAACAGCCCCGATCGATCCAAAACAGCCACAACCCCCAGCACGGCGAGAACAGCCGTAATCACTGCAAATGTTATTTTCCAATAACTGTAAGGCCGCTGCCCCTGAATCTCCCCGGTTCTGCCGTTGATCACGAACCGGTAGGTCTTGCCCCGGTACTTGAACCCCGCGGACCATACGGGCAGCAGACAATGCTTGAAGGTGGTACCGATATGGCGGGTGCGCAGCTGATGGATGCGCTGATGGTCGCCGCCGATATCGAAGGCGATGTCCTGATGAATGACCTGACCCATCACCTGCTTCGCCCGATCGAATCCTTCGTCGAGGTCGACCTGATAAAATTCGCTGCCGAAACCGCTCAAGTATCGTTCGTCGTACGGCACCATATTTTCGAGATCCCACGGCTGCAGCCGGTCGAGGATCTGTCTCGGCAGAGAACGGCTAGCGTCGACCACGACATCATCGAAAAACCGGGCGACCCGGCCGCGCACCGGCGTCCAGCGGATCTTCGGCACCCGCCTGACTTGCGACACCATGCGGCCGTCCTTCATGAACTGCACCCGCTGATTGACATAATAGATGTCACCCCGTGATCCTGTGTAACGCGTTTCGGTATCGCTGTCGAAGGTCCAATACGGCAGATAGACGCCGGTCAATCGGGCGTCCCTGCGGGCATATTTTTTCAGCCTGCCGGGTGCGAACCACATCCCTTCGAGCCACATGCGAAACAGCCGCTCGGCCTGCTGCCGATCAACAAGAAACGGCAGCAGCGACTTCGGTTCGATCGGTTTGCTGTCAGCCGTGCCGACAACGATCGGTGTGCCGCAGAACGGGCATTCTCCGGCATGGAAGTTCTTCTCGAGCCTGAACTGCGCGCCGCACGTATCACACTGGATCTGCCGGCGCCGGATGGCAGGACGGACCTTTTCGAGCTGCTCCAAGGCTTGATGCAAGGGATATTCACGAATCTCGTCGGGGCGATCCTCGATGACGTTTTCCTGCCCGCAATACTCGCAGACGAGCCGTTTCGTGCCGGGCTCGAATTTGAGCCTGGCGCCGCAGCGCGTGCAGGGAAAACGGTCGACACCGCGGTTAGAATCGCGCTTTTTTAGTCTTTTCGCACGGACAGCGCCCAAGGATGCGTTCAAGTTGCACCGATGCCCTTACGCTTTCGGGATGGGAGGCGGTTTGGCCGCAAACAGCTCGGACAATTCAGCGACCCGGCCCGCCGGCGTCCACTCGACCAGTGAGGGACTCCACACGAGGGTCGCCTCCGTCATTTCACCGGCCAAGATCTTTCGCCGGATCGCCTCACGATCGAACGGCCCGGTCTGGCGGCCATCAACGGCGACAAAATAGGAGGCTAATTTGGGGCTCGGCGGCGGCCGGACCTGATCCTGTGATTGATCCGGACCGGGGGACATCTGCTTCTGCGCCATCTGCTGCGCCATGGCAAACCCCATCCCCAGACCGATTCCTTCGGAGGCGCCGCCCGACGGATTGTCGGCCGCCGCCTTCATCGCTTCCGCCGCCTGGAAATCGGCATAGTCGCGCAGGTTGCCCAATATTCCCATGCTGGTGCGCTTGTCCATCGCCTCCTCCACCTGCGGCGGCAGCGAGATATTCTCCACCAGCAGCTTGGTCATTTCGAGGCCGTATTCGAGAAATTCCGGTTTTATCCTGGCGGTGATGTAGTCGCTGAGATCGTCGTAGTTCGCCGCCAGATCCAGTATCGGGATATCCGACTCCCCGAGGATGGAGGCGAAACGGGAAAGAATCAGGTTGCGCAGCTGATTGGTGATCTCACCGGTTCGAAAATGGCCATCCGTGCCGACGATCTCCTTGATGCAAGTCACCGGCTCTTGGATCCTGACCGCATAGGTGCCGAACGCCCGCAGCCGAACCGGCCCGAACTCCTTGTCACGCAGCATCACCGGATTCTTGGTTCCCCATTTGAGGTCGATGAAGCGGCGCATGTTGAAAAAATAGACTTCCGCCTTGAATGGGCTGTCGAATCCATGCGGCCAGCTTTCCAGGGTGGTCATGATTGGCATGTTGGCGGTCTCGAGTTTGTACAAACCCGGCTCGAACAGGTCCGCAATGCGACCTTCATTGACCAATATCGCCACTTGCGACTCACGCACGGTCAGCATCGCACCGTACTTGATCTCGTTCCCGTAGCGCTCGAAACGGTATACCATCGTATCGCCGGAATCATCGACCCACTCGATGACATCGACGAATTCACCAAACAGCTTGTCCCACAGTCCCATCGCTTGTTGCACCATCGACCGTCTGTAAACACTCCACCGGCTAGCCGGTGGCTTTGGATTACGGCTCAAAGCCGGATCGATCGGCCATTCGGCCGACTCTCGCCCCCTCTCCCTCATGGAGAGGGTTCGGGTGAGGGGATCCAATGAAAAAATTTCCTTATCTTTATCCCCTCATCCTGTCCTTCTCCCTGATGGAGAAGGAACCCTCTAACCGACCCTTGGCAAGTTACCCGATGATAAAGTCAATAACATGACCATCCATCCACCGCCTGAAGGCAGGGGGGGTACTGATCCCTTCTCGGGGACTCTAAACCTGGGGCCCGCTGCTTGCGCGAGCGCTGGCGGCGGAGAGCGTCTTGCGCAGTTCCGCTTCACACTGCTGCAGCTGCAACACCGCTTCGGCGCGCATTTTCCTGCCTTCATCGGCGATCTGCAGGCTCTCCTCGATCGTTTCGACCAGTGTCTGATTGGCTTTTTTGACCACTTCGATATCGAACACACCACGCTCCAGCTGCCTGCGGGTTTCCGCATTCACCTCTTTGAGGTTTTCGGCGTTGGCCTGGAGCAGATCATTGGTGAGGTCGGTCGCCGCTTTGAGCGTCCCCGACGCCTGTGAAGAGCGAAAAATAGTGACAGCCGTCGCCAACTGCTGGCGCCACAGAGGGACGGTGTTGACGATCGTCGAATTGATCTTGTTGACCAATCCTTTGTCGTTCTCCTGCACCAGGCGGATGCTCGGCAGGCTCTGCATGGCAACCTGACGCGTCAGCCGCAGATCGTGCACCCGCCTTTCCAGATCGTCGCGCACCGAACGCAGATCGCGCAGCTCCTGAGCTTCGATGATCTCTTCGCTGCTCTCGGCCTGCCTCGCCTTGGCCGGAATGATCTCTTCGTCCAGCTGCCGCAGCTTCTCTTCTCCGGCCGCAATATAGCGCTCGAGTGTCTGGAAATAATCCAGGTTGGCATCATACAGCCGGTCCAGTGAGGTGATATCGGTCAGCAGGGTGGTTTTGTGCTTCTCCAGCTTGTCGGTGATCCGATCGATCTGCTTGCGCACCTCTTCATAGCGCTGCAGAAATTTCGCCACCGGCTTGGCTTTCCCGAACAGCCGCCCGAAAAAACCGACCTCTTTGTTCGGATCGAGATCGTCGACGTCGAACCCCCGCAACGTGGAAACCATCTCGTTGAGATCATTGCCGGCGGGTCCGATGTCTTTGTTTTTGACGCCGTCGATCATCCGGTCCGAGACAGTCGTGAGCTGTTCCTGCGCCTTGCTGCCGAAATAGATGATGGATGTCGTATCTTCCATATCGATCTCGGAGATCAACTGCCGAATCTTGTTCTGCGCCTCCGCGTCGGCGTCCGAATAGGAGACCAGGTCCGAACGCACCCCGGGAACGACCTGCTCCATCGTTCGGCTTCCAGTGGTTGCATCCACGCTCGGCGTGCCTGCAGCTGTCGTCGGATCGTTGTCATTCATCGTCTGTTTTCCTCTGAACTCTAAGATATCAAAATCAAATGACGCCTTCGCGTTTCAGCTGTTTTTGCAACACCTCGATCTGCACATCGAGATCGAACACGTCGTTTTCCAGCAGCTTCTCCTTCTGCTCCTCGAACACCTGCTCGATGGTATCGAGCACATTGCAAAAATTCTGCTCCAATACATCGGAGACCACATGCCGATGAGTATCGGCATAACCCTCGGTGACCTGCCGTGCGCCATCGAGATACACATTCAGAAACTTCCTCGCCCGCCTGATATCCCGCGGATCCTCTTCGAGCATGGTCAGAATGTTTCCCGCAACCTCGCATATGCGGCGAATTCGGCTGTTGAATTCATGGTTCCGGATACGGCCGTTCGCCTGTTCGATCCTGGCGATGGTCTTTTTCGCGTTGTCGATGGTCTCGATGATTTCGTCGGCACTGTAGGCGCCGCTCGCCGCCACGGTCTTTCTGGTCCGCGGATCGAAACCATAGGTGAGATACATCCCCAAAAAGGCACCCAGCGCGAACGCCGCCGCCATCCAAGGCGAGTGCCCGGCGCCCAGATGGGCGATCAGGCCGGTCGCCAAAGCCGCCACGACGGCCGCGAACGTTTTCAAAGGCCATTTCGGCGGACGACTGACGCGGCTGTTGTGGTATTCGGCTTCGACCGACGCGCCATGGCGCATCAGCCAGGCGGCAAAAATAAACAACGAGTAGCCACCGGCATTGACGACTATCCCCATCAGATTCTCTTTGGCGAAAGCGACGATGGTTGCCGGAACAGCGGCAAAGGGCAGGAAAAGCAGCAGCCAGCCCTTGCCGGACGGTCGGTGGGCCGGTCTGATAAATTGTTGCGAGCGCCTGCAAACCCCTGACCCAACCCGGGTGAATCGATTGATCACGCGCATTCAAGCTCCCGCTGCTCGAGCGAATGAGCTGCTGCAGCCGGGCCAGGGGAAAGGTCCGCCCTGACCGGTGCCGCCTCGAGCATGGATTGGCACGTAGACAAACCGATGGTGGTGATCAGCAGGATCAGGCCTAAGAATTTTCGAAGCAGTCTGGGCATGGTGCTTTTCTCCGGATATCGCCTCGCAAACGCGGGGATCAGGGTGCGCAGCGAGCCAATAGCTCTCTTGAAACGTGGGACGAGCGCCGGCATTTTGTAATCCAGCGTCGACATTTTATCATGGCGCTTTCTATTGATCGATTGCAGAAGTTTTATGGCAACGCCAATGAATGCAATCGTATTTTCGAAGCAAACCGCGAAGTCATCCAGTATCCGAACAAGATCTTCGTAGGGCAGACGATCCGTATTCCTAAGAATTGGTGCCATGCCGCTCCTCCAATGCCACCCCGGCCGATTCGCTTCGCCTGACAGGATCGGCCAGATTCACTCTCGCCCCTGGTGGCTGACGGGGGCAGAGTGACTCACCCACCAAGCTGACGTTTGGTGGTATATGGCGTAAGCCGCATCTTTTATACCGGCCGCCGAGGACAAGATGTCAGATCGATTGACGCGGTTTTTGCAAAGCACGCAAAAATATTTCCGCCGCACACATCCGGTAACCGAGCATCGTCGGCTCATCGTCGGAATTTACCATCACCGCTCTTAGATCGCAATTTTTCGCTGTCTCGACCAAACCCTTTCCGACCAGTTGCCAGCGCTCCAGGTCCGCACCAGCCATTGCCATGAGATCCCGGTCTCCGCTCAAAACGCTCTCGAATGTAGTCGCCCAACGGCGTTCCCGAACATCTGCAGCAAGTGCGTCGAACATGGCAAGGCGCAGCAACTGTTTCTTCCTCGCGCCGGTATAAAAGGCATGTGCCGGGGTCATGAAGGCGAAGTCAATGAGATCTTGATCCATCAACGGGTGTCGAATCTCGACTCCATAACTCGCCGCGTTCTGCTCAATGGCCTCCAGGATGGTGCCGCCCTGCAGCCAACCCAGAATGCGCAGCAACTCGGAGCGAGCATGCGAGTCATGCGCGCTGCGGCACAAGAGCCGGGTCTGCAGTTCACAATAAAGCCGAGTATAACCACTGGGCAACCAAGGCGGCGGAGTGAACCCACGCATGAGCACACGCACCCCCCCAGCCGGCGCCAAAACATAGTTCCAGAGCAACCGACAGCGGGGAATCCTGAGATCCAGGCGCAGACGAAACACGTCGAGCAGCACCCCGACAACGCGACCGGACCAGAAATCGTCCTTCAGGTAGCTGACGCTGCCGCCCATCCACTCATCACCGCCAAGTCCCGTCATCATGACCCGCCGCCCGGTTGCACGCAATTTCTGTGCAACAAGGTCGATGTGATACATCGTAGGCCCGGCGACGGGTGTATCCAGCGTCTCCGATAGCCTGTCGAGAAAAGCCGATGGGCGGGCAGCGCCGGCGTCAATCAGTTCCCCGGAAACACCTGTCTTTCGTGCCGTGGAAGAGATGTACCGGCTTTCATCGCATGGGAGACCAGGAAATACCAATGAGTACGGCAGGCCCTCGGCTGCGCATGCATCGCCGGACTGTGCGCGCCGGACGATCAGCGACCAGACGGTGCTCGAATCAAGACCACCGCTCAAGCTTACACCGAAAGGGTCTGGAGGTAATGCCCGGGCAACGGCGCGTTCCAGACGTTCACGCAGCTGTCGGGTCAGTGCCGGAATGCCGCCGGCAGGCAAGGCCTGCTCCTGCGGTGGAGACCAGTAAAGACTTCTCCCCGGCTGGAAAGGCGGAGACATCGGGAACCGGTAGGTCCGCGCCGAAAGGATGCGACTCACCCCCGCATACATGGTATTCGTTTCGCCTTCAAACGTGGGGCTCAAGAGGAATCGGACCATGCATTCCTCATTCAGGCGCGGAGGGCGTCCGGAGCCGGCCAGGATCTGGCGTATCTCCGTTGCGACGTATAGGCAGTCCCCGGCGTTCTCGAAAAACAGGGGGCGGCACCCAGCCACATCGCGAAGAGCGAGCAGAACTTGCTCCCGACGGTCGTGAATCAGCAGCGCAAATTCGCCCCTTAGCTTCGCGAAAAGACGATCACCCAGAGCGAGGTATGCCTGCGCGATCAGACCTGCATCAGATGTGACCTCCATGGATTGATTGTGCCGCAAAGGCGCGATCTCGTCGTAATTGCCTATGTAGTGGCTGCTCGGTAACGAAATAACATAAATATATCAGATAGTTGCGGTATAATAACGCACTGAAGATTGTGATCGCCGCGTTGGGTCATCATAGCCGGGTGATCGAGCAAGCCATTGATTTTCATCCGGGTTTCCGGGTTGGACTGTGCTTCCAGAATGGATCCCGGACTATCCTT
>Ga0209633_10000607_pt1 | contig 40678 bp, 43 predicted proteins | sample Cruoilmetagenom1_FD_187290 | JGI IMG/M metagenome (GOLD analysis project Ga0209633, IMG submission 187290) | Oil polluted marine microbial communities from Coal Oil Point, Santa Barbara, California, USA - Sample 1 (SPAdes) (version 2) | ecosystem: Environmental > Aquatic > Marine > Oil seeps ...
AGTCGTAAGGCGCATAATGGGAATAGAATCAAACGGTGCGCCAAGACTTTTTACCTCTGACCAGCCAGAACCGATTCTCTCCCTATATTCGTTTCCTTTGTGCATAATCTTACCGTCAGGAGAAATCTCGCCCTCATGGGGTACCACAAAAGACTCGACCCATAGATTATCTTTGTATTGAATGGCAACCAACAAATGATTTTTTAATTCTTCATCAGATCTGCGGAAATAGATTTCTTTTAAATCGGGTGAAAAGGGAGTTGCTAGTTCACTGTGCTCTGTCGAAACAATACGGGGAGCAAAAATTTCAGGAACCGAGCCTGGTGGTTTTTGCGCAAAAAAGGGGCTATCTAAGTGTGGAAAATCAGAATCGTTTGCATTCTGTTTTTTAGTATTGCACGCATTTAATAATAGTACAAATACAAGTGTCAAAATAAAATGTAGTTTTTTCATTGTTCAAATTTTTAAAATGTTTGGTAACTGCTGATGAAATAAGACAGGTGTGTTTCATACTGCTTTACTGTCTAGGTCTGAGGTTATCAATTATTTGAGCATCAACCCAATGAGGATTTCCTACCCAATATGTACTTCCATCTTCTCTTGTCTTTTGATCACCTCTCCAAAAAAATAAATATTTTCCGTCTGGTGTCACCCTTGGGCGTTGTTCATAGGCAGCTGTATTTATCTTATCTCCCATGTTAATTGCTGCGCCCCATGTACCATCTTGCTTTCTAAAACTAATATAGATATCAGGTGTGTTAGCGCCATCTTTCTCTGCATCCCACATTAAATAGGATTCATCTGGAGCAACAAAGGGATGGGCAATATATTTTCCTGAATTAATATACTTGTTCATTTTTTGAGGTGCTTCATATTTTCCGTTTATAAGGCGTGAATAACTCATATGACCAGCACCTCCTCTTTTAAAATCTATAAAATAAAAATAGTAAGTGCCCTTAGCGGAGGCGTCGAAACCCGTGATGGGAATGTCTTTGAAAATTTCAAAGCTTTTCATCTCAGATAAAGCAGGGTTGAATCGTTCCTTATATTTCTTTTCATCGGTTGACAAGATATACTTCCTGCTCCATTTATGATTTTTGTATTGCATAACAAACAAGGTGGGTTTTTTATATTTTCCACCAGACCTAGTGAATTGGAACTCATTCATATCTGGTAAAAACGTTACAACAGTTTCAAGAGACTCTTTTGTCGAGACAATGCCAGGGGCAAAAACTTTAGGTGTTAAACCCGGCGGTTTTTGTCCAAAATAGCGGTTTTCTAAGGCTGGAAAAACAGGGTCGTTTTCAATTTTTTCTTGAGCAAAGACAGTGTTTAGCGATATAACACATGTCAGTATTAACAATGTCGTAGTTTTCATTTTTCTTGATTTTTAGTTCTAAGATCCTCAATAATCTGGGCATCAACCCACATTCTATTATATGGCGGTTTACAACGTGGACAATAGGAAAGATATTTACCGTCTGGCGTTACATATCCTCCACCGTCTTCGCCATCTGTGTTTATCTTATCTCCAAAGTTGATGGCGGCACCCCATGTTCCATCTGACTGTTTAAAACTGATATACATATCACCATCGCCATATCCGCCCTCTCTTTCACTATCCCAAATAATGTAAGATTCATCTGGAGCAATGAAAGGGTGAGCCTTCCATTTACCCGTGTTTATCTCTTTACCAAAGGGTTTCGGTGCTTCACGCTTGCCGTTTACCAGTCGTGAATATCGAAGAAGACCACTTCCATCTGTAGTGAATTCATCAAAAACTAAAGTGCCTTGGGAGGAAGCCGTAAGTCGCATAATGGGGATTGAATCAAACGGTGCGCCCAGGCTTTTTATCTTTGACCAACCATTGTTGGTTCGTTCTATATATTTATTATTCGCATACAAAGTATCACCACCAGTGGCATAAAACTTATACTTCTTCCAAACGCGGTTTTCTTTACGGAAACTAACAACGAGCGGGCTTAAAGGTATTGCAACTTTAGGTGTTAGGTAAAACTCGTCCATATATTGATCGTGCATCTGCCCAAGCTCCCAGTCCAAACTTGGTGTAAATGGTTCCGCAACTAAGCCCGGTGGCTTTTGTCCAAAATAAAGACCGTCTTCAGCGGGTGAATTCTTGTCGTTTGCATTCTGTTTTTTAGTATTGCACGCATTTAATAATAATACAAATACAAGTGTCAAAATAAAATGTAGTTTTTTCATTGTTTAAAATTTTTATACTATTTGCAATTACTTAATAAAAGCTGGTAAAACCCTCTCTGTGGTCATTCGTAATGTGCTGGGATGGCGATTATTATGAGCAGTAGCCACAACTACCAAATCAAGTTCTTCAATTAGAATGATAAACTGGCCACCACCACCCTGAGCATTTGCGGTGAAATAACTTTTATTTCCAACTTTCAGATCTGCATTCCACCAAAGATAACCATATCCTTCATTGGAAATACCTTTACAGCCACCGAAATAAACAGCATTATCACCGGTAGAGAGAACCCTGCTAGTCCCTTTGACGATAAACGCCTCAGGAATCAGTTGTTCACCATTCCATTTGCCTTTATTCATGACCAAGATACCCATTTTGACCATATCGCGTGATGTTATGCTCGATCTCGATCCTGCGGCTGGGAGACCATTAACCTCATGAGTCAGCCAAGTATAATTCGTGATACCCATTTTATCGAAAAATTCATTCTTGATAAAGTCTTTTGCAGAGCCTGGAACTACGGCTTCTATGACTTGCATTATTAAGTCAACACCGTCTCCATATTTAAACCTTTGGGATTCTTCTGTAATCGGTGTGCTATGTTCGAGTAAAGATTGAACATGCCCCTGACCTTTTAACAGGCTTGGGTTTTTGTTTATTTTTTCTTTCTGCTCTTTACTGATGCGAATACCCGAACGCGACGTCAGTGCGTGTTTCAGGGTGATTCTTTCTACACCATCAACAAATTTTGTAGGGTCAAGGTCTTTGAAAAAGCTAACCAACGGCTTGTCTAAATCGTACATGGTGAGATAACCCAGTTGAATGGCACGGCCGAACGCCAAACCAGTCAAGGTTTTCGTAGCTGACGCTTGTGGGTGCGGCAGATTGATGCGACCACGTGTATAATAGGATTCAAATAAGAGTTTGTCCTTATGAGCAATGAGAAAGCTGTCGAAAATACCATATTGATTACCGGCGATATTTCGAGCCAGCCTAAGAATCATCTCTTTATTGCCACCATCAACGCCTAACTGTCCCACGGGGATACCGTCATTTCTATCAGCTGGAGCTACATCAATAAAGGCTTCTTTAAGAACAGGTATATCCCCTAATGAAAGCTTGGCCTCGGCGGCTGTAGCCTCCGGTGCGAGGCTATCACTTTGTTGTGCAAAGCCATAATTTGTTATTATACTTAATATTAAAAGTAGTAGTCCTGTTTTGTTTTTCATAGTTTTCATAGTTTTTGTTATTTATAAATGTTTAATAACTACTTGTTAATTAGTATTTTATAAAAGTTAGTTTCATTCACTTTTTTGTAATTCCATAAGCATATGCTTGGCATTGTTATTTTGAGGGTTTAATTCAAGTGATTTTGAGTAATTTAAAATTGCCAGATCAATTTCTCCTATTTTCATACAGGCTTTTGCATAACTCTCGTACACTTTGTAACTATCTGGATGGAGCATCATATTCATTTTAAAAATGTCTTGTGATAATTCTATTCTATCCTCATTAAAAAAACTATGCCCTAGATTATTTAAATAGTCTTCATTAGCTGTAGGATAAGTAGGTTCCTTTTCAATTAAGGTTCTATATGCTTTAAGTGCTTTTTCAAAGTCACCTTCAAGAAGAAATTCTACTGGTTCTTTTTTATCAGTATCCATCTTGACAAAAGTTGAAGCTATTGTTCCATTGTTTGCATTTATGTAAAGCAAATTGAGTTTTTCATTCTCAGAATTTGGTTTGAATTGGATAAGTCGACTAGAATTTCTTCTCACAAAATTACTGCCTGAGACTTTGACTAGTTCTTCCGCTTCTATATCAAGTATATTTTTAGTGAATAGAAGATTGTCCTTTTGAAAAACTTCAACAATCTTACCATTTTCCATATATCTACCCGTAATTTTATTGGCTAAAGACTGTTCAATTTGCATTTTTTTATGAATAGTAACATAATTATCCCATTCATATGCTAGAGCAACAGAGCGAATCACTTCATGATTAAAAGCTGGGATAGTGGAATTGGTTAACACAACTACACCGTAGCCTTTGTCTCTATGAGCTTGCATAAGGGCGAAAAACCCTCTATTCCATCCATGATGGCCAAAGTAGATGTCTTTTTCCTTATTCTCAATACTAAGTCCTAGTCCGTATTTAAAATTTGGCCAATAATAACTCTTATATCCAGATGGTGTAAACATCTGTGCCGTCATGTCTTTTGATAAGCCTTTATTACTATTATCTTTTAGGGTTTGCTGTATGTTAATAATAAATTTTGCAATATCCTCTGCAGTTGTCCATAATCCGTTTGCAGCCATTGTTGGATAGGTATACCTTTTGCCTTTTACCATAGAACCATCTGTCAAATAACCCGTTGCTGCCATCGTTAATTGTTCCGAAGAAAGCGTTTGATTAAACGTACTATTATTCATTTCTAAAGGTTGTAAAACCAACTCATTCATAGTCTCTGGAAATTTTTTACCTTCAATATCTATCATCATTTGTTGAATGATTGTATAAGCCCCAGCCAAAATATCAAGACTCTCTTCAGGCTTTTTATTTACGGTAACTGGCTCGTTTTTTGCCGGAGAAGTTCCGTTTAAGACCCCTACAAGTGTTGGTACAGATTCATCTGTACTATATCCTGGAATTGCGTGAAGGTTTATTCCGGAAGTACCGTTCAAAAGATTTTTTATGGTGGCTTTCTTTTCTTTAGTAAATTCATTGTCTGGTAATTGCCAAGATTTTAAATAGCTGTTAATATTTTCATCTAAGCTTACTTTTTGCTGTTCTACAAGACGTAATGTACCATACGCAGTTACAGGCATGCTAAGTAATGATGCTTGGAAAAGTGTTTGCTCGGTAACTGGAGAATTATCTTCTTTATTCATGACACCGTAACCCTGAGTCCACACAATTTTGCCATTATGTATTACAGCAATACTAACACCTGGAACTCCATAGTGTTCCATACGTTCTTCTATAGTCCATGTTGAATCTCCTGCTATGTATGACCGATTTGGGATACCAGTTTCCACCTTTTTAATCAAATCTATTGCAGTATCAGTATTTGATTCTTTTGCACATGATTGAAAAAGAATTATAATTAAGAGGACAGAGATAATATATTTCATATTTACAAATTTTTAATTAATCAAATAATTGAAATAAGGCTAAAAAACTATTGAATGAAAGGCTTTTATGATCTTTCGATTAAGAACTAAAACCCGTGTTTACTCCACACGTTATTGCAGCAATTATTACAATTGTCTATCTTTTTCTTGTATTTCAAGGTCATTAATACTTGCGTATCTTTTATCCATTAATCCATTTTTGTCAAATTCCCAGTTCTCATTACCATAAGCTCTAAACCACTTTCCGTTGTGATTTTTATATTCATATTCAAATCTAACAGCTATTCTATTTTCTGAATGTGCCCAATATTCTTTCTTTAATTTATAGTCTATTTCATTTTCCCATTTTTTCGCCAAAAAAAGCACAATTTCATCTCGACCCTTAATGAATGTATTTCGATTTCGCCATTCACTATCAACAGTATATGCTAAACTCACTTTATCTGGATTTTGAGAGTTCCAGGCATCTTCAGCCATTTGAATTTTTTGTTTTGCGGTTTCCAACGTAAATGGTGGCAGCGGATGTTTTTGTTCCATAGTTTAAATATTTATATTAAAATTTTTCATTTTTTTAAGAATTTATAATTTATCCTTATTGAGACTTCCAAGATGCAATTACTTTATATTTTCTAAAATGGATAATTTTTATACAGTTCAAAATCTATATCCAATTCGTAAATGTAAATTCACAGCTGCTTCACTTTCATTTTCAAGAAATCTAGCTTGTTTTGCAAAAACCTATCTGTATCCAATTCCAATTCCAGTCTCGTAAGTGAAATGTTTACCAATGTTTCTTCTTATTCCCCAAGTTGGAATTATAGAAATGTCACTAACTACACTTACATTCTCCTTATTTGAAATAACAAACCAATCTGGATGATAACTTGTTTTAAGTGAAATGAAATTTCCGCTGTTTCCATCAATTCTTCGCGATTTACTGACCCTTTTATTCAGATTGTAATATAGTCTAGGTTCAAGTGTAATTACAGGCGTCATTAAAAATCCCGTTCCTTCATAGAAATCACCTCCCCAAATTCCGCTGTCAAATCCTATTTCGCTCCGTAGAGCAATTTGGTTTGAAAGCTTGGTTTCATTATTCACCCAAATTCCTAAAAATCCAGTTTGGATCCGTAGGTTGATTTTTCCACGCTTGCATTTTGTGAATTTGCGATCAAAGTAAGTCCGCATAATATTAGGGTAAAAGTGATTTTCTTCATTTAGTTAAGTTTTGTTTTATGCTACAACTTTTGTTAGAATAATACACGAGGTGTTTATAAAGCTAGTTAGGTGTTTATATCATTTAATTTTCAAATTAATATGACCAAAAATCAGTAAATGATAAGATAAAACAAAGGACTATTGTCACTAAAAATTTGTGATATATATCACACTTTGAAATTGCCTAGTTCTGAAACAGAATTGCAGGTTAAAATTATATTTTGCTATTATTTTTATACATTGTTGGCAACAGTTAATTAATTTTTCATTTGCTCATAAAATTTTCTCCACTCCGAAGTATCATAAATCAAATGAGATTCTTTTATAATTCCATCTTCAACCTTAAACCATTCAGAGGCTATGTTTGATTCTAATCCAGGAATAGATGATTTAAAATCATAGAATGTAGCTACCCAATTCCCATTTTCAGATATGTTAATAATATTTATTCCAGTTATTACGGCTCCAATTTCTTGAGCCAATTTTATAAATTCTGCTTTAGAATTTAACTCAACCAAAGGGTTCTTAAATTTGTAATCGTCAGCTAATAAATCCAAAGATTTGTAAATTTGTGTTGGATCATTAAACCCGTTTAAAAACGTTGTTACAATTTCTTGATTTGTCATACTATTTCTTTCATTTTGTTGCGCATTGGTGTTAATAGAGAATATTGTGATTCCTATTATAAACGCGTGTTTAATTAATATAATAATTTTCTTTTATCTCCTCTTTTGAAAGTTTAATGTCCATATTATAATATTGGTTAAAATAATCATATTAAAGTTTCTATTGTCTTAGTCTTTCAATTTTATGTTCTTAAATAAGAAGCCCCATTTACATCAATGATTGCTCCCGATGTATACAATGCTTGTTTTGATGCGAGAAATAGTATTGTATGTGCTACTTCAATTGGTTTTGCCATTCTTTTGAAAGGAGATTCAAGTAGTAAACTTTCTTTTTCTTCATCTGTTAATGCACTTAAAGCCATTTCTGTATCTGTAAACCCTGGAGCAACAACTCCAACTCCTATATTGTACTTAGCAAGTGATTTAGCAAGTGATTGACTCAAAGAATTGAGCCCTGCCTTACTAGATCCGTAAGCCGGCATGTTAGGCTCCCCTCTAAATGCTCCTCTAGATGATACATTAACAATGCGACCTTCATTGTTTTTTATCATTTCTTTTGAAGCCCAATAACATAGATTAGCTACTGATATTAGGTTTGTGTTAATAGTTGTTTGCCAGGCATCTTTCCAATCTTCGAAGCTTACCTTATCAATTTCATGAAAGATTGCTACACCGGCATTGTTTATCAAAACGTCGAGTGTTTTGTATTTCTTAATGAATTCTTTTACAAGTGTTTCGGGTATACCTTCATATGAAACATCTCCTTTTAGTAAAATGTGATTCCCTTTTTTTAATAGCGAAAGTGCTTCCTTGGCCGCAAGATCATCGGATCTATAGTTAATTGCAACATTTGCACCTTTCTCTGAAAAAGCTATAGCCGTAGCTCTGCCAATACCCTTAGAGCCTCCTGTGATTAACACATTCTTGTTTTTAAATTCCATTTTCTTTAACAATTAAATGAGCAAAAAAAAGCTACAATATCAGAAGCTAGCAATACCGGCTTTTCCATAGCAGCAAAATGCCCTCCTTTTGGCATATTTGTCCATTGTGTTATGTTATATCCTTTAGACATATATGCCTTAGGTGGTTTAGACAATTCCTTGGGGAAATTAGCATAGGCAACAGGCGGTTTAACAAAATCATTTACTCCAAACCTCATTGGACTCTTACTATTTTCATTATAAATTCTTATCGATGAATGAATGGATTGTGTTACCCAATAAAGTGTGATATTAGCTAATATTTCATCTTTTGTAAATATATTTTCAAGGTCCCCTTCATTATCACTCCAACTATTGAATTTTTCGACTATCCATGCGCATAACCCGATAGGTGAATCATTTAACCCGTAAGCCAATGTCATTGGTTTCGTACTTTGTATATATGCATACCCCGCCTCTTTTGAAGCCCATTCTTCGAGCTCTTGATTGTATTTTATGACATCTTCAGAAAGTTCTTTTTCCGCTATATATGGTTTAAAAGAATCAGACACGTAATTAAGGTGAATTCCTATTATATGGTCAGGATATTTCAGGCCTAAGTGAGTACTAATGCCAGAACCTATATCTCCTCCTTGTGCACCGTATTTTTCATAACCGAGTTTTAACATTAGTTTATGCCATACTTCTGCTACATAAGCATTGTCACATCCACTTTCTACACATTTACTAGAAAATCCGAATCCAATAACCGAAGGGATTACCAGATCAAAAGAAAAATTTTCATCCTCGGTTAATAGAGGTATGAGTTTTAGCATCTCCATAAATGATCCCGGCCATCCATGTGTGATGATTAAGGGTATAGATTTTTTTTTACTTTTACCTTTAATATGTAAAAAATGAATTTGATGACCATCAATATTTGCCATAAAATTAGGAAATGAATTAATTTCATTTTCAATTTTTCTCCAGCTAAAATCTTTGAGCCAGTAGTCACTTAATTCTTTCATGTAGGATAAACTGGAGCCATAATTCCAACCAGAACTGTCCATTTCATCGGGCCAACGAGTATTTTCAATTCTTAAATTTAAATCATCAAGAATATCTTGATGCACATTTATGAAATAGGGTTTTATCATAAGATTGTAATTGACTAATAGATCTACAACAAAGCTAATAATTTTTTAAACATAAATAATATGAATATATTTAATTAAAATCATTAAATTTGCTTATGCATTTAGAAATTAAACATTTACAACTAGTATTCAATATCACAACATTAGGAAGTTTGTCAAAATGTGCAGACGCTATGAATATAACGCAGCCTGCAGCGAGTCATTTATTAAAAACGTTAGAAACACATATAGGAATAAAAGTATTTAATCGCGTAAATAAAAAAATGATTCTTACTAACGCAGGCGAAGTACTACTAAATACCGCAAAAGAATTACTTCCTAGATTAGAACTCTGTAAAGAATTATTAGTAAATGGAATTGAAGGTAATAATGGTTCAATCAAAATTAGTACAGAATGTGTAACATCTTACAATTGGTTTCCAAGCCTTTTAAGCTCCTTTGAAAAAATGCACCCAAATGTAGACATAGGAATCAATGTTGAAGCAACCGGAAATCCTATAAAATTTCTACTTGATGGAAAAATAGATTTGGCAATCGTAATTGATCCAATTAAAAATAAGAATCTTTTATATCATGAATTATTCAGAGATGAAATTTTATTGGTGGTTCCATGTGGACATAAATTGGAGGAAAAGAAGTACGTGACGAGTAAAGATTTAATAAATGAAAATTATTTTATGTATACAGAAGATTTTGAGAATAATACTGTTGCAAAAAAGATTATGATACCTTCAAATATTAAACCAAAAAAAGTATCCAAATTACAATTAACCGATGCAATAATTGAGATGGTCGATGCAGGAAGAGGTGTAACGACAATGTCTAACTGGTTACTAAAACCATATTTAGTCAATAAGCAATTGAGAGGTGTTAGAATCACAAAAAATGGAATGTTCAGAAAATGGTATTTAGCCTCACTAGTTGGTAATACCCAGAAATATAAAACAGAGTTTATAGAGTATTTTCAAAGTGAATTCAGTTAGAATATAATATTGCATTTACACATTGCAGGTAGCAACATAGTATACGATTTGGTCACCTTTTTTCAATAATATTTGATTGTAAATGAAACTAAATAAAATGAAAAAGCCTACAAATAGTGTTATTTGTAGGCTTTTGATGGTATTTGATACCATTTCAGCGGAGAAAGAGGGATCAGAACCTTGATTATAATAAATTAAATATCAGCAATTTAAAAATATAATTCAGCCCTACTCACCTAATTAGACACCTTTTGTTTGTCATTATTTGTTGTAATTTATTGATTTAAATATTAACAGGATTTGATTAAGCTAAATGTTATTAAATTAACTTTAGCAGTCATATCCAGTGCTTAATTTTAGCGATTTTCTCACCATTCTATAGATATAATTAAGAAGATATTGGTCTCAGTTTCTTGGACCCTTGTAACAAACTTTAATCTTACCAGTAGCTATGATAGTATATTTCAACTTGAGAAGTAAAATGAATATATTTGTTTAAAATAAAACATAGCTTCATAAGATCATAAATGAAAATTTTAAGATATATACAATTCTTATATATAATTATAGGATTTATCGTTGTAGGCGGTTTAATCTTCCAAAAATCAAAAAAGGCTAATGTATTTCTCGCAGTTTTTGTACTTGTTTTTACTTCGTGTCAATCCAAGTAGCACTGGCTACAGCACATAAGCCACTGCTTTCGGAATAAATTGCAGTTCCTGAAAAGAATTTTCGCCCCTCTTTTCCTTTTAGCCAGCCAATAACTACGCATTTTTCGTCTACACTTATTTTATGCTTGATTTGGGCTGTCATTCTACCCAATAATATCATTTTGCTCTCTTCTAATACCACAATGCCACCAGGGCAATCTAGAGCAGACCAAATAAACTCATTCTTAACATTTCCATTGCCATCAGATAAGAGCCCATTGGGTTTCCATGGAGCAGCTATCATTTTTCCATCCGGAGTTTTCCCTGGGAAAATACAAAGGGCATCACACGATTCCCGGTTAGGGCCACAAACGAAACAATTGGGGTAAGGGTGTGTGATAAACCCAACATAGTTCTTAGAAGCTTCTACGGCGATGTTAAAGGAGGGAGAGCTTGGAGCTTCAAAATCAATTGTTCCTGGCCTTACAGTTGCAATTACCTCATTAGAATGCATTAATTGCAAAGACTCTTCACCTACCATTATTTCCAATTCCCTGCTTAATGGAGGAGGCTGGCGTAACGTAACTTCTGCTATACAATCAAAATGGTTGGCCAGTTTTCCGCAAACGTAACCTCCATTACCGCTGTTAGTTGGACCACAAAAACGTGGTTCTATTGTTAAAGTATTTTTCATTTCTATGTTGAATTTTGTTTTTAATAAATTATAACACTATTGTATTTGACCCATTATTTATACGATTCAAGATTGATGGTAAAATTGCAATTGAAGACGACAATGCCCTGGCCTAAATTTGCAAGATTTACTTCTCCTTCCAATGAAACAGTACCTTCCATTCCTTCAAACTCAAATGTTGTATTTATAACATTATTTTCAGTTGGTGTAAATGAAGTGTCAAAATTAAGCTCTTGAACTGGAGGTCGTAATTCCTGAAACACTGTGTTTTCTGCTTGAATAGTTCCACGGCCATCAATATTAATTGAAGTAATAACTCTAGAAGTTATTGTACCATCACTAGGTATTTGACTCTCTACGACGCAATCTTGAAGTGTTCCAATTACTTCTCCAGTTTCCGGGTCAATAAGATCCATTAAAAAGCAATCAGGCTGTAAAATTTCGCCCGTCTTGGGGTGAACAATAGTTTTTGATTGGGCTATGGCTGTTCCACGTCCAATTACTTTTATTTGAGTTTCCTTTGGATTTGGTACTTTTCCTCCATAATCATCACCATCGCAGGCAAGAAATAAGATGGTTATTATTACTAAAAAAACGTTCTTGATAATTTTCATGATGTTAAAATTTAATGTTAAATGAATTTGATATAACTAATTATTATACCTATTGTGTAATTTCTTTTACGCATTATACGTTAAGCCATTATTATTTATAAATGGTTTTGTGATTGTTAGCAATTAGGTGTTCTATTTTAAGTCAGTTGGTTAAAATATTGATATCATTTATTAAGCGAAGTATTTCTTTATTGTCGATACCATTATAAATGCCTCTTATTTGTTTGTTTTTATCTACTAATATAAAATTTGACGTGTGAATAAAATCTTGAAGCCCTCCATCGCCTTCATCAGTAACAGCAAAATAACTTTTACGAGCTAACTCATAGATATGCTTTTTATCGCCCGTCGTAATATTCCATTTAGCATCAATGACACCTTTGTTATTTGCATATTCGCGCAGTCTAGTTATGCTATCAATATCTGGAGTAACGGATAATGATAAAAGCATCACATTGTCATCATCTAAAAATTCCTTTTGAATTTTAGCCATATTATTGGTCATAATAGGGCAAATAGTCATACAACTAGTAAAAAAGAAATCTACTATATAGATTTTATTCTTATAATTATCTTGAGTAATAATCTCACCATTTTGATTTATGAGTTCAAAATTTGCTACCGTATGATTTTCACTCAAGTTTTGTAGACTTTCATCAACCAGTTCAGGATTTATATCAACAGGATTATATACCGCTAGCTTATCTTTATAAGACCCATAAGCCATTGATCCATAAATGAAAATGACCAAAATTAATAGTAGAATGAACCATTTGAATGTGAGAATTTTCATTTCGAATAGATTATAAAATTGAACTGCTTATTTTAATATCGGCATCCTTCCAAGCATTATCAAATTCTCTCTTTATTTTCCGAGCTTCCACATTTTTTCCTTGGGCCATATAAGCCTTGTATAAACCCATTAGCGACCATCCGTTTTGCCTTAATACAGTTAAATCTTCTTTGTATATTCTTTCAGCTTCTTCGTACTTTTCTGCTTTCATTAAAACAGCTCCTAAATTTTGTCTTGTGGGAATATGCCATGCCGCAGGTTCTGTATAGATTAACTTATCTTCATTGATAACGGCATTTTTAAGATGTTTAATGGCACCGGGTAAATCACCTTTTAAAGCTTTCAGTTCACCAGCCACAACTTCATAGGCAATCGATGCTATAGTAACAGATGTATTGTTGGCGGTTGCTACTAAATTTTCCAATTCCGGATCATTTTTAAGTGTTTTTATGGCATCCAATTCTTCCTGTGCCTCTTTTATGTTTCCTTTTCTAATGAAGGCTACCCCTCTAGCATAATGCTGAATAAGATTTAAATGTTTAATATCTGCACTGGGAGCCGGGATTGACAAAATCTCATTCCATTTTCCAAATCTTGTATAGGCTAATAATGGCGTTGCCGCAAAATCCTGTAAAAATGGTAACTGCACCAATTCTCCAACAGGCACCTTTTCTGCAGTTTTTTTTGCTGCATCTATCGCAATCTTACTACCTCCTAATAAACTCGCAGAGGACCATAAAAAATGAATATTATGTGGGTAATAGGCAAGCGGATAAAGGCCTTGCGAAAAACATTGTGAGATATAATCTTCATCAGCTAATATTGCAGCTTGATTGACTTTAACGGCGTCTTTATATCTACCTACTCGAATATAAATGTGCGAGGGCATATGAACAATATGACCAGCTCCAGGCATTAACGAAGCCAATTTGTCAGCACTAGGAACTCCAAGATCTGGATAAGGAAGTTCTACCATGTGAATGTAATAATGATGTCCGCCTGGGTTCTCAGGTTTAAGTTTCATAGCTTTTTCCAGTGCAGCTTTAGCCTCTTTGATATTTGGAGATGGATTTCCTTCTTTATCCCAATAATTCCAGGGTACAGTATTCATCACAGATGCCGCGTATAATATCTGGATATTGGCATCATCAGGAAACCGTTGTGACACTTTGGTCATTGCCTTCATATAGGACATATTCAATTCACCAACATCTTTTGTTAAATCTTCGCTATATCTCTCCGCTAAAGCGTTAATCAAAGCTTGTTCTTTTGATGTTGCCGATGACGCTAGGCTCTTGGCCTTGGCAATGGCTTCGTTACATTTTTGTTTGCGCTCATCATCGGGTTGAGTATCATTTATATTTGGACCTAAGGCAAAGGCTTGCCCCCAATAAGTCATAGCTGCATCTGGTTCTAATCGTGATGCTTCCATAAAAGACCTATGCCCTTCTGCATGATTAAAAGCATAACTAAGCTTTAAGCCTTGATTAAAAAATGCCTGAGTTCTATCGTTCGCGGTGGTGATTTTAAAACTAAGATTTCCCAAATTATTAAAAAGTGGAGAAATTTGTTTTGTGGTATCTACGCCTTCCAATAAAAATTTAGATGGAGTACACTTCACAAAATTATAAGCTAATTGCGAAGAAACTTTAGGTTCTTTTTCTATCGCTTTATTTGCTAAAATGTATCCCACAAAGACAAGCGCCATCGTTGCTATTGTATAAACTATTTTTTTCATGATTTCTATATTGTTATTTATTATTTTTTAAGATTATATCGCTGATATATAGTATTTTAAATGTTTGTAAATTTTTAATTGATAAATAGTTGTTTAATTTTATCCAATTTATAATGAGTTTCTCCAATAGATGCATCCCTGGAAAGAAACCAATACAAGCAGTTGCAATTATTATTTTTTGTCCTCTTGTATAATTAGTTTCAGATGCATTATTATCGCGAGCATCTAATGAATATTTCCAAATTTCACTAGGGTTATTTGCCTCCCGATTTTTTATTTTACCTATAAGCTTCATGATTTTTCTTTTGTTATATCCTTAAACAATAACATCTCAGCAATTTTAGACGATGCCCCATCATAATAACCAGTCTTATGTTCATAGTTCTTTGGATTTCTGAAGGTTCCGAAGATCATATCTATAATGGGTAAATCGGTATAGTTATATTTGTGTATCCCCCTTGCGTGGTGTATTGTATGACTCTCTGGTCGCTGCACTACATATCCCAACCATCTAGGAGTATTAATATTAGCATGTTGAAAAATACCCAAGAAAGTTAGTGTTAGTATAATTATCGTGATTGCCTGCGGAGATAATCCCATTACCAATGCGAAACTAATAGAGCCTACCAATGAAAGTCCTATCATATCATTTACACTAAATACAAAAGCACTCGGGACATCTAATCTTTCTGAGCTATGATGCATTTGGTGAGATACTCTAAATAAAAAATCGGATTTATGCATACCTATATGCCAGCCGTATTGTACCAATTCAAATAGAAATATTCCCAAAACAGCTTGGGTAAATAAACTTAAAGAACTTAGGTTCATTAGTTGATAAGATGTGAAAAAATCATCCCATACTAATGGAATATAGGTAGTAAGTATTATGTAGGCTAAGAAGAAAATCAAACCTCTAAACCTCCAAAATTTCATTTTAGGTAATTCTCTAGCCGGGAAGACTGATTCCCAAATCATTAGAGCGCCATATATTGCTACAACTACCAATGTAATAGGATCAGTAATTATTTCAAGTGGCGTTGGTAAACTTGCCAATAAATCTTTCATATTATAATATCTTTTTATTGTTTAACTTCTGTTTTAAATTCTCTTTTCTTCGTAACCAAATACTTTTTAAGGTTAATCGATCTTCTCTCTTTTTTGCTTTCATTTTTTAATAGTTTTTATTTTATTGATATGTAATAAGCGTTCATAATATCTTTTTCGATACGCTTAAGTGTAGTAGATTTAAATCCAGCTTCTTTCAACATTTGCTGTGCTTTTTGTGTTCCCCACATGGTACCAAGTCCTATTCCGCCTTGAGCTAATGAAACTGTCATACAATGTGCAGTAGATATTGAATACAACGACGCACCTAATGGATGCTCCAAATTCTCTTCTAAATTTGATGAAGCATCTATATCCATCATTAAATAGGAACCTCCATTATTTAGGTTATTATAAATATTCTTCAATACCTTATCTGGAAAAGCTTGGTCGTGAATTGCATCGAAAGTGGTAATTAGATCGAACTTGTTATAGAAATCAAGATCAACTGCATCCATGTTTAAAAAGGTTGCATTTTCTAATTTTAGCATCTTAGAATCTTTTACCGCTTGCTCAATTGGCTCTGTGCAGAAATCAATTCCTATAAAAGAACTATTTGGGAAAACTTTTGCCAAGGTATTGATAGCAGTTCCGCTACCACAACCAATGTCTAGCACATTAATTCCTTTTTCTAATTTTTCAACCATCCCATCTATTAATGGAATCATTTCAGTAATAAGATTACTTTTAAAATTTTGACCGCTGTCTTCAGCCATCACTTTATGAAATCTCTCAAACTTATCATAAGATACGCCTCCTCCATTTTTAAAGCATTCAAGCAATTCATCTTCAACATTTGCCATTACTGGAATGTATTGAAATAGGGTTGCAAAATTATCACTCCCTGCTCCCTTTGTTAAAAAAGCAGCGTGTTCTGCTGGTAAAAAATATGTTTTGTTCTGGGAATTATACTTAACAATTTTACCAACAGTCATCGCTGCCAACCATTCCCTTACATAGCGCTCGTTTAAATAATTTTTATGTGCAAATTCTTGAGATGTAATTTCTTCAGATGCATTTAACAAATCAAAAAGATTTGCTCTGTGACCAATGGATATCATAATTGATAATGAAGCTTTATTAAAAGTATCTAACATAGTACCCGCAAATGCTTCCGCTTGTTCTAAGTTAATATTACATATTTGACACATATTTATTTATTTTTAAGTGTTCCTATTAATTTGAGTAACAAAAGTATTAGGGTTTTGAAGTATTTGAAAATAAATGATGTAGACTCTAGGTGGTCAGTAATAATACTTTAAGTAGACAAGAAAAAAGGAGTTGTTAATTTATAGTATACAAGAGGTAGACAATCACACATAAAACGCTTAAAAACAGTATTTTAAAAAATGTTAAATTTTAAGATAAACGATTAAAAAAAGATAATAAAAAAAGCATATTAAGCTTTCTCAAGTTGTAAAAAGTAAGTTAAAAGTTCATCTTCGGGTTCAAGGTGTAATTTTTTGCGAAGTCGATAACGTGCTGTTTTAGCACTTTCTGGAGAGATTCCTAAAATACTTGCGGTTTCTTTAGTATTAAGATTTAAACGGGTTAGCGTACAAATCTTTAAATCATTAGAACTTAGATCTGGATGTTTTTCTTGTAATTTTTTATGAAAATCAATATGAACTTCTTCAAAAAATCGTTTAAAATCTTCCCAATCTCTATCAATATTCACATGTTGTTTAATCGTTCTACTTAATTGATCAATAAGTTTGTTCTGTTCTTTTGGAGATGCCGTTTTGGCCAAGTTTGTTTGGTCTTGTAATTGTTGTAAAAGTTCATTTTTTTGAACAAAATTCAGAGCATAAGAAGTTAACTCCTTGTTCTTAAAGTCTAATTGTTGCTGTAGCTCTTGCTGTTTAAGATGTGCGTTTTCCAATGCAGTTTTAGCCAATTCTTCTTTAGAAGCTAACAATTCCTGCTTACGTGTTGCATTTTCTTTATTTCTAATACCCCTTTGTCTAAAGCTATTTATTATTAATAGGCTTATAATTGTAAGTCCAATTATACCTACAAATAAGCTCCATTTTACGATTGAACTTGAATGTTCTTTGGCCTTTAAAAGAGATAACTCTTTTTCTTTTTCTTTTAGTTCACTACTAAATTCTAATGCTGCAATCTGTTTAGATTTATCAATATTATAAATAGAATCTTTTAAGGCAATTACCTTCTCATAATACTCCAATGACTCGTTCAAGTTACCTTCTTGTTTTTTTAGAATTTTTAATTCTTCATAAACTTCTAATTTATATTTGCGCAGATGCTTTATTGTCGCCTTGTCAAGCGCTAGCTCAAAGTGAATTTGAGCTGATTGTAAGTCTCCTTTTAACCTTAACAACTTACCAAATTGAATTAAACCACCAATTAGCCCATCTTCATCATTAATCCTCTTACTCATCACGATTGCTTTAGCAATATGATGTGTAGCTTGTTCCAATTCATTTTGCAATAAAAATAATTCACCCAATTTCTTGTGTGCTTCAGCCATTCCATATTCATAATTATTTTCAGAATGTATGTTTAAAGCATTCGTTAAGTATTCTTTAGCATCATATAATTTGTTCTGAAGAATTAAAACAGAGCCAATTTTTGTAAAAGTTGTTGCTACTCTTTGTTTCAAATTTAATTGGGAGAATTTTTCAATTGACTTATCATAGATTTCCAATGCTCTATCATAATCCTCCAAATTGGCATATACCATCCCCGTATTCATCAAACTATTAGCAAAACCTTCGTCATCATTGATTTCAGCATATTTTTTTGCGACTCCGTTAGGTTCTCCAAAGCTAGTTTAGACTTTTCTAAGGTCCAATATGCAACTCCTAATACTCTTCTTGCCATAGCTACTCCAGCATCATAAGACAACTCTTGTGATAATTTTAAGGCTCGTTCTCCATAATCAATAGATTTTTGAGAATCAACAACCCAATAGTTGTATCCAATTTGATTAAGAAGATCTGTTTTCTTTTGATTCTCACTAGAAATATTTATCAATTCATTTTGAAGACTATCAATTGCTTTAAGTACCTGCGCTCTCATTGAAAATGTTAAGAGTAAAAAAATTATAAAACAAAAAAAACGTCGCATATTTATGAGTTAGATAGACAAATATAGTGATTGGAAGAAAATGATGAACCTGTAAAGGATTAATTAAGAAAACTTTAAGTGCCAATAACACTAAATATAATTAAACATGTGGTGTTAGTCATAGAAACACTCAGTGACACCTTGAGTGTCACTTTGTTCATAATATTTGGTTTTAATTGAAACTAAATAAAATGAAAAACCCATCAAATCATTTTATTTGATGGGTTTTGTTGCTATTTGATAGCATTTTCAGCGGAGAAAGAGGGATTCGAACCCCCGGAGGTGTGACCCTCGCTGGTTTTCAAGACCAGTGCATTCGACCACTCTGCCATTTCTCCAATTTTTATACCAGAAATATTCTGAATGCGGGTGCAAATATAAAACCCTTTTTTGTTTATTCGAAGTTTTTTTGAGTTTTTTTAATAAGCAATAAATTGGTAAATAAATACTAATTTAGATCCTTCAAAATTTTAAACAAAAAATGGATTTTTCTTTTGATTTGTTATGGCTAATTCTAATAGGTTTTATTGCAGGGATAATCAATGTCATTGCCGGTGGTGGTTCATTATTAACTTTACCAATACTTATTTTTTTTGGACTCCCACCCAATGTAGCTAATGGGACAAATCGAATAGCGATTATAATTCAGAACATATTCGCCGTTAGTGGTTTTAAGAGCAAAGGAGTTTCTGCTTTTCCGTATAGTGTTTACCTAGCCATATCTGCAACCTTTGGGGCAATTTTAGGAGCTTTGATTGCGGTTGACATAAAAGGTGATCTTTTTAATAAGATTTTAGCAATAATTATGGTATTAATTGTTGTGTATATGGTCTTTAAACGTAAAGTGACTACACAACAAATGGTAGAAAGAATTACGGGTAAATATTTGTGGCTTGGTGTTATTGCGTTTTTCTTTGTAGGTGTTTATGGCGGTTTTATCCAAGCCGGTGTCGGTTTTATAATACTATTAGCGCTATCCGGTATCAATAGATTCTCATTAGTGAAGAGTAATGCTATCAAAGTTTTTGTAGCACTAGTTTATTCGCTTTCTGCTGTGGCAATATTTGCTTATAATGATATGATAAATTGGACATATGGCTTAATACTTTCTGTTGGAAATGCAGCTGGCGGATGGTTTATGAGTAGGTGGTCTGTTAAAAGGGGTGATGGACTAGTTAGACTATTTTTAATTATTATGGTAACTGCTATGGCAATCAAACTTTGGTTCTTCTAATTTCAAAAGTAGTATAATGTTGAAATTCTGTACTTTCAAAAATCACTTCAGATACTTTTGACAAAGGAGACCCTATACGTAAGCGATCTATGAATTGTTCCAATACTTCCGTCACTCCTTCTGCTTCAATATAAACAGTGCCTTCTAATTCATTCTTAACAAAACCATATAGATTTAATTTGTCAGCATTTTCTTTGGTAAATTTCCGAAACCAAACACCTTGCACACTACCTTTTACCACAATATTATAATGTATTTTCTCCATAACAACAGAAAATTTATACAAAACTAAACAATACAATATACAGAGGAATTCTTTTGCAGATTTATTTTACCTTTGTTTTTCGATTTTTCAGTAAATAACATATGAGTAATTCTTTCGGAAAATTATTTAAACTCACCACTTTTGGCGAATCGCACGGTAAAGCTATTGGTGGTATCATTGATGGATGCCCCGCCGGATTAACCCTAAATTTTAAGGCTATTCAAGTTGAACTAGATAGACGGAAACCCGGGCAATCTAACATTGTAACACAGCGAAAAGAGCCAGATCAAGTTGAGTTTTTATCTGGAATTTTTGATGGTAAAACAACAGGTACTTCTATAGGTTTTATTATTAAAAATACCAATCAGAAATCAAAGGACTATTCTGATATTAAAGATACTTTTCGTCCTTCGCATGCTGACTTTACTTATGACAAAAAATATGGTTTTAGAGATTATCGTGGTGGAGGAAGATCATCGGCACGTGAAACTGCAAATTGGATAGTTGCCGGGGCAATTGCAAAACAATTACTTGCTAAAATTAAGATTAATGCATTTACCTCATCTGTTGGTGATATTTTTTTAGAAAAGCCATATCAAGACTTAAACTTTAACTTGATAGAAAGTAATATAGTTCGCTGTCCTGATGAAAGTTATGCTAAGAAAATGATACAACATATTCAAGAAATAAAAAAACAAGGTGATACAATTGGTGGCACTATTACTTGTGTTGTTCAAAATGTTCCTATAGGTTTAGGAGAACCAATTTTTGACAAACTACACGCTAAGCTTGGTAACGCTATGTTATCTATAAATGCGGTAAAAGGGTTTGAATATGGCAGCGGATTTTGTGGTGCCAAAATGAAGGGGTCTGAGCATAATGACTCTTTTAACTCTGATGGTAGTACTAAATCAAATCTTTCAGGTGGTATTCAAGGAGGTATCTCAAATGGTATGGATATTTACTTCAGAGTAGCTTTCAAACCTGTTGCTACCTTATTACAAAAATATGACACTATTGATAAAGACGGCAAACCTACAGAAGTACAAGGTAAAGGAAGGCATGACCCATGTGTTGTACCAAGGGCTGTACCTATTGTTGAAGCCTTAACTGCTATGGTCTTAGCTGATTTTTATTTACTTAATAAAACTGCTAAATTATAATTACTTCTTGCTAAACGTTATTTTGCTACAAACTTGAGCTAGACCTTTTGACTTTTTGAGTTATTTTTAAAAATCGAAAAACCAAAACATATAAAAGGTCGTGGGGCTCAAATAAATACTTATAATCGTTTTTTAAAGCATGAACATCATTTTGAAAATGAGTTTTTAAATCATTGTCAGCGTATAGATGAAAGTCCTGACAATAATAGAACGAAGTATATAGAAATTTTCCCAAAGACAATTCTCAATAAAGTAACAAGTACAGATATTGGCTTGGCTTATTCAATGAACCCTTACCAGGGTTGCGAACATGGCTGTACTTATTGTTATGCAAGGAACACCCATGAATATTGGGGGTATAGTGCAGGCTTAGATTTTGAAAGAAAAATACTTTTCAAAAAAAATGCTGCTAAACTATTAGATAAAAGGCTAAAAAGTAAAAATTGGGAAGCACAAAATATTATGTTATCCGGAAATACTGATTGTTATCAACCTATAGAGAAAAAGCTTAAAATTACTCGAGAAATATTAAAAGTGTTACTAAAACACAAACATCCCGTAAGTATTATTACTAAAAATGCATTGATCCTAAGAGATTTAGATATTTTGAAAGAAATGACCAGATTAAAGTTAGTACATATAAGCATTTCTGTTACTTCTTTAATTCAAGAAACCAGATTAATTCTTGAACCGAGAACTACTTCTGTTAAAAAAAGATTAGAAACTATTAAAACTTTATCCGACAATAATATTCCGGTAAATGTGATGATGGCACCAATAATCCCATCTATAAACAGTCACGAAATTTTTAAATTAGTAAAAAAAGTAAGTGAATTAGGTGCTCTTTCAGCAGCTTATACTGTCGTTCGTTTAAATGGTGCAATTGCCCATATTTTTAAGGACTGGCTAAAAAAAACCTTACCCGATAGAGCCGACAAGATCATCCGTCAAATAGAAGATTGTCATGATGGTCGTCTTAATGATAGTAGATTTGGGAAAAGGATGCGTGGTGAAGGGAAAATAGCAGAACAAATAGCCATACAATTTAGATTAGCAAAAAAGAGATATTTAAATAATACATGTATGCCCCCACTCAATTATAGACTATATAATGATCATAAAAATAGGCAATACAAGCTCTTTTAAAATAAAAATAAGAAGTAGGGTAGGAATTTTCAACGGTAAGTTGTTATAATATAAATACATTCGATTCAATTTAACTAAATGAAAATGCACAAAATGCAAAATATTTTAATATATTGAGCGTTTTATTTTGACTCCCTGCTGGCTGTTTTATGGCTGTGTAGGGCGTTTTACTATTAAAGTAATTTCTAACCTAAATTAAAATGGCATGAAAAAAAATTACTCAATACAACTATTCTTGTTTGTATTATGCCTTATCCAATTTACCGGATACGCCAAAGATGGAAATCCTAATCCGTCTAGAGAAAAAATCGACCTAATTTCAAATACTTTTACAAGCTTAACTGATCCTGGATGGTCATATTCTTGTGATGATGGTATTGAAGTTGAATTATTAAGTCTCGGACTAAAAAACAACGTTCCTGCTAAATTAGATATTAACGATGGAGAAAGTATTGATCATGTAGTTGTAGAAATTGTATATAAAGGCAATAATCCTGGAAGTACAATTGAAATTCAAGATGATAATGGTACTAACTATATTGCAAATAGAGAAGTTCCTACTGGAGGCAGCTCAAGTGTATGGTATTATAGAGTAGAGTTACCAGCAACAACTTCAGTAAGTTATTCAAATACAACATTTGTTGACGACGCGCAGTCAATGTTGGCCTATGTTTTTAGAAGAAAAAATACCGGTGCCGCTACATCAGGTGTATTTACAGCTTTAAGCGGTTACAACGATATTGCCACAACCATAATTCCGATTCAAACTGATGACGGCCCTCGAACAGTTAGTGTTGAGTTACCAATCTCTGAATTAACAGATGATGGGAGATATATACACATTGAAATTTCTGCGGCTGATGGTAGTTTTGCTGAATTAACTGAAACAATAGATAGCTTTTCACCAGGAACTTGTTGTATTAAAATTTTTGAATTGAATATGTCAAATGTAGCCGGAACAGTTAGTGAAATAGAAATTAAAATTGATACAAGAAATAAGAATAACGGACAAAATGTTAATGGCCAATCATGGGTTATGGCAGGCGCCGTTAAAACTGATGTAGTTTGTAGTTGTGTTGATTCTGATGTTGAACCTCCAACTGCAAATAATTTATCTAGTCATATCTTATTGGAAAATATTGATGATATGCCTGATATAACATTTAGTGATAATTGCTCGGCAGTTACTGTTGAATATAATGAATATGAAGGATCTGAATCTTGTTTTATCGACCTTGGTCCTATTAATGCTGATTTTAATATACCTACAGATTCTAATATTTGGTTCCACAGTTTTCCGTTTGACAAATGGCATCATTGGGAGAACGGAAATTTCGAAAAATTCAATGATGGTTCTGCCAAAATACATGGTAGAGTAGTAAATAATACCGAGACAACTTCCGGGTGGATTATAGAAATATTTTTTGAAACACTGGTTGATTTTAATACATGGGTAGCAGCCGGAGGAAATATTGAAAATGATGCTTTAAGAGAACAACGTCTATACGCAAACGTTGATTTTACTAAACCATATAAATTAGAAGGATTTGGTGCATATACAGGTTCAAACTTGGCATTATTAAGCAATACAAATCTTCATAATATGGACATTGGTCCTAGAGATGTGTATGGAGATTACGGAATAGGTTTTTGGTTATCATACGAAGGTACTGTTAACGGAGAAATTGTTGGTGGAGAAAATTTACAGCATATTGATATGTATGCTTCATTAGACAAATGTGTGAATAGAAGAGTTAATATGATTATTAGAGAATGGGTAGTTACTGATGCTGCCGGCAACTCTAGTGTATTCATTCAACGTGTGGAATTTGAATAAAGTTAACAACAGTTTAAATTAAAATTTTAATCCGATGAAAAAATTAAATTTAATATATATATTGTTCTGTGTAGGCTTTATAAGTAATGCACAAATACAAGAAGAAAATTTTAACGATGCTACAATGCCTACAGGCTGGTCTGGCACTTCCGGGCCATCAGGATGTACATGGGAATTTGGCTATACCGGAAATTTGCGTGGCAGTGGTTCTGGTACCAATGGTATTTATGCATCTTTTGCAACTGGTGGCGTTATTTTTGATGATAATATTTGTGGAGAGTTTGTCAATAATAACATTGAATTAGTTGGCCCCTCAGTTGATCTAGTAACTGCAAATGTAATAAGCGCTGGGATTGAGTTAGTCTATAATCATCAAACTTTTGGTAATTCGGGTAATTTTATGGTTGATGTATGGGATGGGTCTGCATGGCAAAATGTACTTTTTGTTGACGGTGACGATACACCACCTAATACAGGAACAAACCAAACTAAAAATATTGACGTAAGCGCATATATTAATAATGCCTTTAAAGTAAAATTTATATATGATGATGAAAACACACAAACATGGGGACTTGGAATAGATAACTATAAACTGTTAAATACAGCTACCGCCAATATTGGCGATTTAATTGATTTAGGTTTTAATTATTATCCAAATCCGGTAGTCAATGATTTCTTAACCTTACAGGCTAGTGAAAATATTTCTGTTATTAATGTATACAATACAATAGGTCAAAAAGTAATTGCTAAAAAACCTGTTACTTTAGAATCTAAAGTAAATATGAGGAATTTACCGGTAGGCATATACATTGTAAATGTTGCTATTGGACAAAAAGAAGGTAGTTTTAAAATTATCAAACAATAAATAAAAAGAATACTCAACCCAATCTTTAAGAAGCCTTCCGTTTGGAGGGCTTTTTACTTTATAATATTTCACAAATAAATAACAACTCTAAATTTCAAAATCTAAAATCAATCAGTATCTTTGCATCCTAATAAATTTAAAAAAATGAACAACGGATTATACGCAAAATTTAACACCTCGAAAGGTGAAATACTAATAAATCTAGAATTTGAAAAAACACCAGGAACTGTTGGCAACTTTATTGCTTTGGCAGAAGGAAACTTAGAAAATAAAATAAAACCGCAAGGAACACCTTACTATAACGGTTTAAATTTTCATAGAGTTATTCCAGATTTTATGATACAAGGAGGTTGTCCGCAAGGAACCGGAACTGGAAATCCAGGATACAGCTTTGATGATGAATTTCATTCAGATTTGAAACATGATAAACCTGGTATTTTGTCTATGGCAAACTCAGGACCGGCGACTAATGGAAGTCAATTCTTTATTACACATGTTGAAACACCTTGGTTAGATAACAAACATACTGTTTTTGGCAATGTTGTTGAAGGGCAAGATATCGTTGATGCTATTCAACAAAACGATGCTCTGACCTCCATTGAAATTATTCGTGTAGGAGAATCTGCCGAAAAATTTAATGCTGTAGAAGCATTTAGAACTTTTGAAGGTTCCAGAGCGAAACGCGAAGCTGAAGAAAAAACCAAACAAGAAGAAATGTTAAACGCTGTTTCTGCAGGATTTAAAAAAACAGATAGCGGATTAAGATATCAGATCATTCAAGAAGGTAATGGAAAAAAGGCTAATAAAGGTGATAAGGTATCTGTACATTATAAAGGTCAGTTATTAGATGGTACCGTATTCGATTCCTCTTACCAGCGCAAACAACCTATTGATTTTTCTATTGGTATTGGTCAGGTTATTGCCGGTTGGGATGAAGGCATACAATTATTAAACGTAGGTGATAAAGCCCGTTTCGTAATCCCTTCTCATTTAGCATATGGTTCTCAAGGAGCCGGCGGTGTGATACCACCAGATGCTCCCTTAATTTTTGATGTAGAATTAATGAATGTAAATTAAATAAAAACGCTCCTTAATGGAGCGTTTTCCATTTGATTTTATGCCTGTAAAAGGCTAACTCTGTTTACATATGCCGAACTTGTTTCAGTAGCGACCGATATAATTCTACCCGTGCTGAACTTGTTTCAGTATTGAAACATAACTATATCTTAAATGTTATGTACAATCATAATTAAACCCTACATTTGCATTGTATTTAAATTTTTTAATCATGAGTAACGGAACAGTAAAATTTTTCAATAATTCTAAAGGATTTGGATTCATCACTCCAGAAGAAGATGGCAAAGATGTATTTGTACATGTGAATGGTCTAATTGATGAAATCAATGAAGGGGACAAAGTAAGCTACGATGTAGAAGAAAGTCCAAAAGGATTGAACGCAATAAATGTCAAAGTAATTTAATCGATTACTTTTCAACTATTTTATTGTAAAAGCCTATCAACTATGATAGGCTTTTTTAATTTCTGATATTAATTAAAAAATCTGTGCCTAACAAAGAACTGAGTTAATAAACGAATTTATTATAGCTTAATTTAGAAACAAAATATTAAAATTAGACTTATGTTAAATAGAAAAATATGTACCTTTTTACGCGCTACAAACCATATACTATATCAATAAACAAAAACCAAAAATTTGAAACCAAAAATCTTAGAACAACTTAAATATCCAATAGGTAAGACCGAAATTCCTAAAACCATATCTCTCGAACAAATTAAAGAATGGATAACGGTTTTAGAAAATTTTCCTCTTCAATTGACCAATCTTGTTATTGACTTGTCCAATGAACAATTAGATACTCCATATAGACCAGGTGGCTGGACAATCAGACAGGTTGTACATCATTTGGCTGATAGCCATCATAATAGCTATACACGTTTTAAATGGGCCCTTACCGAAGATAAACCTATTATAAAAGCATATTATGAAGATCGTTGGGCAGAGTTAGATGATAGTAAATCAGCTCCTATCCTACTCTCTTTAAATGTATTGACCGCATTACATGCAAAATGGACCTATTTTTTAAGAGATTTAACTACTGAAGAATTAAAGCAAGTTTTTATCCATCCTGATGGTAATGAAGAAGTATCGCTGGAAGAAAATATTGGCATTTATGCCTGGCATTGTAAACATCATTATGCACATATTTATAATTTGATAAAAAGTAAGGGATGGGAATAACTAGATTACAGTGCAAAATTTTGAGTCAGCGATCCATACGTATTCAAAATAGGTTAAGAAAAATGCCAATTAAAAGCTTCTAAATTTCTAAAACTATCTGCCAACTGGTTATTGAGGATTCAATACTAATCCTTCCATTTAATGCCACAGCCAATACTAGGCTTTTGGATCTCTTTATTTTCTTTTTCTTCTTGTAAACAGTCTAAAGCATGCCTTAGGTCTTTTCCTGTAACTTCAATTCCGTTTCCGGGACGCGCCTCATCTAATTGCCCTCGGTACACCAATTTCAAATTCTTGTCAAATACATATGTATCGGGTGTGCAAGCAGCATCATATGCTTTTGCAACTTCCTGAGATTCATCGTACAAATAAGGAAAAGGATATTTTAACTCAATTGCTTTTTTTCGCATTAAATGTGGTGCATCATCAGGATAATTAAGTACATCATTTGATGAAATAGCTATAAAAGTAATACCCTTGTCAGCATAATCATTAGCCGTACGCACTAGTTCATCATTCACATGGATAACAAATGGACAATGATTACAAATAAAAAAAATGACAGTAGCTTTGTCTCCTCTATTTTCAAATAGTGAGATCTCTTCACCAGAAACTGTATCAAATAATATAAAACCTGGAGCAATTGTTCCTAATGGAAGCATATTTGAAAGAGTACTAGCCATTTTTAGAATTTATTTGTAGATTTATAGCTTTAAAGTTACAAAATAAATGTCAGAAGTTATTTCGTTTGAAGATTTCTCTAAAGTCGATATTAGAATAGGTACAATAATTGAAGTAAACGATTTTCCAAAAGCCAAAAAACCTGCATATCAACTCACCATTGATTTTGGAAGTATTGGTATCAAAAGGTCAAGTGCACAAATTACCACATTATATACTAAAGAAGATATATTAAATAGGCAAATAACCGCCATTGTAAATTTTAGACCAAAACAAATTGCTAATTTTATTAGTGAATGTTTAGTATTAGGCGTTGCTAATAATGATGGAGACATTGTATTATTGAAATCATCATCTCTTTCAAACAATGGTACGCAAATAAATTAATATGCCAAATTCACTAACCAAACGGCATATGCAAGAGCTTTCTAAACATTTAACTGGAGAGCTCTTTTTTGATGATTTACACAAAAGTATTTATGCAACAGATGCTTCTGTTTATAGAAAAATACCGCTAGCTGTTGCTTATCCAAAAACGAACGGTGATATTAAACAATTAATTACATTTGCCATCCAAAATAATATTACATTAATTCCAAGAGCCGCGGGAACCTCATTAGCGGGACAATGTGTTGGTGATGGTATTATCATTGACGTTTCTAAACATTTTACTAAGATCTTAGCTTTTGACGAACGCAATAGAACAGTTACCGTACAGCCTGGTGTTATTCGTGACGAGTTGAACCATTTCTTAAAACCATTTGGATTCTTTTTCGGCCCGAATACTTCTACTAGTAATCGCTGTATGATTGGCGGAATGGTGGGCAATAATTCATCAGGAACCACTTCAATTCAGTATGGTGTAACCCGTGATAAAATAATAGCCATAGAAACAATTCTCTCTGATGGCTCTGAGGCTGTTTTTAATTCACTTAGTCCGGATGAATTTAGAGCCAAACGATTAGGCAATACTTTAGAAAATAAGATTTATAAAACAATTTATAACGAACTTTCAAACAATGAAGCTCAAGCCGAAATTTTAAGTGAATTCCCGAAAAAAACTATCCATAGGCGCAACACGGGTTATGCTGTAGATGAATTAATTAATACTTCTGCCTTTTCAGAACATGGTGAAAAAATTAATATTGCCAAATTATTGTGTGGCAGTGAAGGCACCATGGCTTTTAGCACCTCCATTACAGTCAAATTAGATGTATTACCTCCTAAGCATAAAATAGTTGTTGCCGCACATTTTAATAGTCTGCAAGAAAGTCTTGAAGCTGTTTTAATTGCCATGAACCATAATTTGTATACTTGTGAGCTCATGGATAAAACCATATTAGATTGCACAAAAAATAATCGTGCACAACTACAAAATAGATTTTTTATTGAAGGTGATCCTGAAGGTGTTTTATTATTAGAGTTAAAAGCAAATTCAACGACTGAAGTAGAGAATTTAGCGAATAAACTCATTGATAAATTAAAAGAGCAAAAACTAGGCTATGCATTTCCTAAGCTTTATGATGAAGATTGCGATAAGGCGAATGATTTACGAAGTGCAGGATTAGGTTTACTAGGTAATATTGTAGGTGATGCCAAAGCTGTAGCATGCATAGAAGATACTGCCGTTGATATTAAAGACTTACCTTCATATATTGCGGAATTTTCCTTAATGATGGAGAAATATAAACAGAAAGCGGTCTATTATGCACATGCCGGCGCAGGCGAAATTCATTTACGCCCCATTTTAAATCTAAAGGAATCTAAAGATGTTGAACTTTTTAAGACCATTACGACAGAAACTGCCAAATTAGTTAAAAAATATAAAGGCTCGTTTAGTGGTGAACATGGCGATGGTATTGTTCGTGGATCATTTATACCATTTATGATCGGCCAGAAAAATTATGACTTATTAAAACGAATTAAAATAGCTTTTGATCCTCATTTTGTTTTTAACAAAGGAAAAATTATTGATGCTTTTCCAATGGATGCTTCTCTTCGGTATGAAATTGATAGAAAAGAACCAGCAATAGAAACTATATTAGATTTTTCAGATTCCTTAGGAATTTTAAGAGCTTCCGAAAAATGTAATGGTTCAGGTGATTGTAGAAAATTATCAGATGCCGGTGGCGGTATGTGTCCGAGCTATAGAGCAACTTTAAATGAAAAAGACACAACCAGAGCCAGAGCCAACGCCTTGCGGGAATTTTTGACCAATTCTGATAAACTAAATAAATTTGATCATAAAGAATTAAAAGAAGTTTTTGACCTCTGCCTAAGTTGTAAAGCTTGCGCAAATGAATGTCCTAGTAATGTTGATGTAGCTAGTTTTAAAGCTGAGTTTTTATATCAATATCAAAAAGAGAATCCTCCGTCATTGAGAACCAAGCTATTTGCAAATAATGTAAAGTATAATAAATTAGGAAGTAAGTTCCCTGTAGTAGCTAATGCATTGGTAAATAATTTATTAACTAAATTTATATTAGGTATTCCTTTAAAAAGAAATATGCCTAAATTAGCAATGCAAACTTTACTTAATTGGTATAATAAAAATCAATCTAATCTTAAAAACAACCATCATAGCAGTAAAAAATTACACTTATTCTGCGACGAGTTTACAAACTATTATGACACTCAAATTGGAATAGATACTATCCATTTATTAGACGCTTTAGGCTATAGTGTCGTCATAAGTGAAAATGAAGAGAGTGGTCGGAGTCATATCTCAAAAGGTTTTTTAGATGAAGCTAAAATAATAGCTAATAAAAACATTGCACACTTTAAAGATTTGATAACTGAGCAGATACCACTAGTAGGAATTGAACCTTCGGCAATCTTATCTTTTAGAGATGAGTATCTGCGTTTGGCTAACGATAAAGAATCCGCAAAACAAATTGCTAAAAATACATTTACCATTGAAGAGTTTATTAAAAATGAATTTTCAAAAGGAAATATCAAATCGAATCAGTTTACAAAAACATCTAAAGTCATCAAAATTCATGGGCACTGTCAGCAAAAAGCATTATCATCAACGGAAGCGACATTTAGTATGCTTTCTATTCCAGAAAATTACAAAGTAACCATTATAAATTCAGGCTGCTGCGGAATGGCTGGCTCCTTCGGATATGAAAAAGAACATTATGACTTGAGTATGAAGGTTGGCGAACAATCATTATTTTCTAAAATAAGAAAATATGACCCTGAAACCGCTATTAGTGCTTCGGGTACCAGCTGCAGGCATCAAATATTTGATGGTACCAAACGAACTGCCAAACATCCTGTAAGCATCTTAAAAGAAGCATTATTATAATATAAATATTAATTTGTAGCTTTATAAACATAATCAAATACCATATCTAATGAAATCAAAACTCCTCTTATTAGTACTATGTTGTATTCTTAGCTTCTCGTTAAGTGCACAAAAGAAAAAACTTCCAAAAAACAAAGCAAAAATTGCAAATTCTGTTGAGAATCACAAAGCAGCATTAATTAGCCTTAGCGATGAAATTTGGGCAAATGCCGAAACGGCTTTCGAAGAGAAAAAATCTTCAAACTTGTTAGCTAATTATGCCGAAAAAAACGGATTTAAAGTAGAAAGAGGTGTTGCGGGTATGCCAACTGCCTTTGTAGCAACTTATGGTTCTGGTAAGCCTGTAATTAGCGTGTTAGGTGAGTTTGATGCTTTGCCCGGTATTTCACAAAAAGCACAACCTACAAAAGAGGCTTTAGATAAAGGTGCTGCGGGACACGGCTGTGGTCACAATCTCTTTGGAACAGGTAGCTTAGGCGCGGCAATTGCCATTAAAGAATTGATGGAACAAGGTAAAATTAAAGGAACCATAAAATTCTTGGGCACCCCTTCAGAAGAAAAATATTTTGGTAAAATATGGATGGTTCGCGAAGGTTTATGGAATGATGTTGATGTGAATATCAGCTGGCATCCATCAGCAGAAATGAAAGCAGATGTGCAAAGTTCATTAGCACTAGTTGATTATAAGATTGAATTTTTAGGTCAAGCGGCACATGCTTCAGGTGACCCATGGAATGGTAGAAGTGCTTCTGATGCATTAGAGTTATATACTACAGGAATTAATTATTACCGAGAACACGTAAAACCGACAGTAAGAATGCATTATCACATTCAAGATGGTGGACAAGTAGTAAATGTAGTACCGGATTACGCCAGATTATGGATGCGCGTTAGAGATACCAAAAGATCGGGTATGATGCCTGTTTATGAACGAACAATGAAAATGGCTGAAGGAGCTGCAATTATGGCTAATGTTGATTATAAAGTCTCTTTAATTTCAGGTATTTACGAAGTATTGGTAAATCGCACCGGTGGAGAAATAATGCAAAAGAATTTAGAGCTCTTAGGCCCTATTAATTATACCGATGAAGAAATTGCTTTTGGCAAAAAGATTCAAGAAGTAACAGGGAAACCACAAGTAGGAATGGATAGTGAAATAAAAGATCTTTTAGCCACTAAAGAACATCCCGGTGGAGGTTCAACCGATGTTGGAGATGTAAGTTGGAATGTAGCAAATATAAATCTTGGTGTTACTACTGCCCCTAAAGACACTCCTTGGCATTCTTGGGCTGTTGTGGCTTGCGGAGGTATGTCAATTGGGCATAAAGGAATGCTGTATGCATCAAATGCCATGGCAATGACCATGCTCGATCTTTTTGAAGACCCTAAATTAGTTGAAAAAGTAAAGGCTGAATATATCAAACGCAAAGGAAAAGAAGTATATAAACCAATTATACCTGAGGGTCCACCACCAATACCAACAAATTAAAATAAACTATTATGGATAAAAACAATGTATTAACCATCTCAGCAATCGCTTTATTTATATTGGGCGCTGTTATGATCTATCTCGGCGGATTTTATGCTCCAAAAGTAATACTACCACCCATTATTACGGGCGTTGGTTTTTTTATCATTGCGTGGGTATTAAATGCTTTGAAAAAATAATTGTGAATGTTAAATTTAGCCATGGAAGGTTTTGAAAATCTTTCATGGTTTTATTATTTACAACCAAAGACAATCTATTGCATCAGTAATTAGATGAAATACTAATCCGGTAACAACTACACGGGTTCTCTTAAAAAAAAGTAATCCCACATATCCTATACCAGCTATATAGGTATGTAACGGGTGAAAATTTATACTGCATCTATTAGCGTCAAAAATTGGATTTGCCGCTAAATGATCTAGATCAATTAGCATTGTAAATATCATTAATAACCATGCTACTTTCCAATTCTTTCTAAAAAAAACATAGGCAATAATACCCGGAAAAATAAGGTGTAAGCCATAATGTATAGTAAACCTGAGTATCTCCATTATTCCAAATCAAAAGATTGATTTTCGAGATAATTTAAGGCATTCGGTCCCTCCATAAAGAGCAGATCTAATATGCTTAAATTTTCGATAAATCCATGTTTATCAGAGAATACTTGAATATATTGATCGAAATTATACTTTCGTTTGGATTTAGCATCAACTAAAAAACGAAGATCAGCAACATCCGTATAATCTTTAATATATTCTTTGGTAGTGCTGTATGGAATATTTAATTGTAATAAATCGAGTATTAATTTTTGACATTCCAGATTAAAATCTAATAAAAATGGAGGCATTTTATCAAACAAAGAAATAATTTCATCTTCATAAAATTCAAAATAAGGCGATGATCTATAAGCTATTTGCAAGGCTTTTATATGCTGTTTATACCAAGGAAAGCTACTATCTAATTTAATATCCTTGGTTTTCTTACTCTTGTTATGCTGTATTGGAATATTTAATAATTGTTTACCATCGGCACTGCCTATATAACAACGGGTTCTATACGTTTGCTTTTGATAATTATCTTCAACCTCATAAACTATTTCATTTGCTTTTGCTAACGCAACACAATGTACAATTGGAGAAAAGTATGTTGGATATAAAATCAATATTAATTTGTTTTACTGTCATTCCTGCCTACGCAGGAATGACAATTCAGTATTAATTAGATAAATAAATAATACGCTTTTTTACGCTTTTCTCCGTTTTCTAAAGAAATCGTATACAAACCATAATCCCAACGCACCCAAAAAGTAATAAAAGTAAGAGACTGGTTCACCGCTTCCTCCAACTGTTGTAAATAATCGTTCCCAGCGAATTTTATTTATTCCTTTGCCATCAGTATTCCAACTAAACCAAATAAAAACAGGCTTACCAACCACGTGGTCAAAGGGAACATATCCCCAATAACGAGCATCTTCAGAGTTATGACGGTTATCTCCCATCATCCAGTAATAATTTTGTTTAAACGTATAACTATCAGCATCTTTTCCATTTATTAAAATCTCATCTCCATTGACAATTAAGGTATTCTTTTCGTATTCCGTGATGATCTTTTTATAAAAAGGCAAACTCTTTTTTGTTAACTGTACCGTTTTTCCTTTTTCCGGGATGTATATAGGTCCATAATTGTCCTTATTCCATTCTAAAGAAGCAACATTTGGGAAAACATTTTCTCCTTTACCTTTCGGAGTAATTTGTTTGTTCATACTTTTGACGGCAGGATTTTTGGCTAATTTTGCAGCATCTTTATCCGTTAAGTTTAACAAATAATTTCCATCCTGTGATATCCCTCCTTCCCTCACTTTAAATCGGTTTATCAGCATATTATTACTCAACCTTTGCCCATCAGTATTTACTTTAAAATAATACTGTGGTTTAGCTCTATCTGGCAATACAGTGCGTTTACCGTTAATATAAATATAACCATCTCTAATTTCCAAAGAATCTCCGGCAATTGCAACACAACGTTTAACATAATTAGATTTTTTGTCAATTGGTTTTCTGATTCTTCTATTTGTTTTTTTAAAGAATTGTTCAACAGTATCTGCAGGCCAACTAAATACAACAATATCATTTCGCTTTATTTTTTGAAAACCTGGCAGTCTAAAATATGGTAATTGAGGTTTATTTAAATAAGATCGAAATTTTTTAGTCAACTTAATTTTTGTAAATGGTACTGGAATTGCTGGAACAGTATCATGCAACATGGGTGTTGCCACCGTGGTCATTGGAGTTCTTGCTCCGTAATGAAATTTACTAACAAATAAAAAATCACCTACTAACAAGGTTTTTTCAAGTGATGAAGTAGGAATAGTATAAGGCTGCATAAAATAGGTATGAACCAAGGTAGCCGCAATTATTGCAAACGTGATAGAACTTATCCACTCTCCTGCTCCTGACTTTGGATGCAAACTACGATCCTTAATATACGCTACATCAAGCATATAATTAACATAAAAAATATACAACCCAAGCGTTAATATTACTAAAATAGTGTCAAGTCTTTTATTTTTGCCAAAACTTCTAATAGTTTCCACCCAAATTACCGGAAACATTAATAGATTTATGATTGGAATAAATAATAAAATCACCCACCATTTTGGCCTGTTGATAATTTGCATCAAAACCACTGCATTATAGATTGGCACTAGGGCTTCCCAAGCTTTCCTACCCGCTTTTACATATAATTTCCATGTGCCTAAAAAATGAACTACTTGCACTATCAAGAAAAATATAAACCATCCTGTAATTGTCATAATTGTATTATTTGTAATTGTCGTTATTAAGTTTAATATAGACTCTATTAAGGTCCCAATTGTGCTCGACCTAATAAAAAAGTTATTCGTTTTAATTAATACCGAGTACGTCTTTCATAGAATAAACTCCTTTTTTACCTTGCAACCACTCAGCTGCAATTATTGCTCCCAGGGCAAAACCATCTCTATTTAGGGCTGTATGTTTAATTTCTATCTCATCAACATTTGAGCTATACTTTACAGTATGAGTCCCCGGTACATTTTCTATCCGTTTAGCTACAATTGGTATCACTTTATCACTATCTGTTACAGTCAAACTCCATTTTTCTTTTTCAGAATTTTCAATAATACCATCGGCCAAACTAATTGCAGTACCACTTGGGGCATCTAATTTTTGAGTATGATGGATTTCTTCCATCTCTATATTATAGGATTTAAAATTACGCATCATTTTTGCCAATTTGGCATTCAATTCAAAAAACAAATTGACACCTAAACTAAAGTTTGATGCATAAATAAATGCACCATTTTTTTTCTTACAATTTTCAATAGCGGCATCATATTTATCCAACCAACCAGTTGTTCCTGAGATAATTGAAACTCCTTTATTAAAGCATTCATTTACATTATTGAAAGCTGAATTTGGTGTACTAAAATCAATAGCCACATCAGCGTTCGCAATATCATAGTCTTCTGTGTCGACATCAATCTTAACAACAACTTCATGACCGCGTTCTAATGCAATTCTTTCAATAGTCTTACCCATTTTACCATATCCGAACAATGCTATTTTCATATACTAATTCTAAAAACTAAAACTAATTGTTGCACCAATAACAGTTTCATTTGAAACCGGCGCTGTAAATAAAGTGGGATTAAATGAAATATTCGTATCTAAAGCTTTATCCGGCAAATGAGCATCAACATTAGCTTCTACAATGTTCAATATGTAGAATCCTAATGTAATAAACAATGACAAATCTCTATTCTTTTTAAATACATCTTGGGCTCTTCGTAAACCGGCATCACTTATTAATGGCCCGTTAACGCCATCAAATTCATCTGGTCTGCCAGATTCTCTCAGTTTAAAAGCATTTCTATATCTTTTAAAACTATCATTATTAGTAAAATAAAAATAACCGCTGGTACCAATTGCTCCCCACACTATTGGTATTTTCCAATACTTCCTATTATATGCTTGACCTAACCCCGGTAGTACTGCTGAATAAAATGCCGCTCTGGATGGTGCTAAAATATCCATCCCTTGAACAAGAACAATAGTATCGTTTTTATTTATTTTAAGTTGCTTTGGAGTGTTTTGTGCAACTGCATTCAAACAAAAAGAACAAAAAAATATACTATAAATACACCATTTCAGCATTTATTGTAATAATTTTTTGATTCGCTTAAAATCTTCTTCAGAATGAAAAGGTATCACAATCTTTCCGTTATTCTTTCCTACCATTTTCACTTCTACTTTATTTCCGAAATACGCACTGATTTCTGTAGCTCCATTACGAATATATGCTGGAGACTTTTTCACAGCTTTATCTACACTTTCCAAAGGTTTGCCTTCTTTCGAATTTCTTACTAATTGTTCGGTTTGTCTAACTGACAATTTATTCCTGATTATTTTTTCATAAATATCAAGTTGTTCTGATTGGTCTTCAACATTGATCAACGCTCTGCCGTGGCCCATTGAAAGGAATCCATCACGCATTCCTGTCTGAATAATTGGATCTAACTTTAGTAATCTTAAATAGTTAGTAACCGTGGTTCTTTTTTTACCAACTCTATTACTCAATTCTTCCTGAGTCAATTTAATCTCTTCAATTAACCGTTGATATGATAATGCCACCTCAATAGGATCTAAATCTTTACGTTGAATATTTTCGACCAATGCCATTTCCAACATTTCCTGATCATTTGCCAATCTTATATAAGCCGGAATAGTACTCAGACCTATTAATTTAGATGCTCTAAAACGACGTTCTCCGGAAACTACTTGAAATTTATTCCCACTTAATTTTCTAACCGTAATTGGCTGAATTACACCTAATTCTTTTATTGAACTGGCTAATTCACGTAAAGCTTCTTCATTAAAATAGGTTCTAGGTTGATACGGATTAACCTCTATCGAAGCCAAATCGATCTCAACAATACTACCTACAACTTTATCTGCATTTTTATCATTGACTGACTGAATATCTTCAACTGAAGTATTCAATAAAGCAGATAAACCTCTTCCCAGTGCTTGTTTTTTTACAGCTTTAGCCATTATTATTCTTTTTTAATATTTCGTGTGCTAAGTTAATATAATTTACGGCACCCTTACTGGTTGCATCATAGGCGATAATACTTTCACCATAACTTGGCGCTTCCCCTAATCGGATATTACGTTGAATGATAGTTTTAAAAACCATATTATGGAAATGTTTTTTAACTTCTGCTACGACCTGATTAGACAGACGTAATCGAGAATCATACATTGTTAATAACAATCCTTCAATATCTAATTCAGGATTATGGATCTTTTGAACACTCTTAATGGTATTCAATAATTTTCCTAAACCTTCAAGGGCATAATATTCACATTGAATTGGTATTATTACAGCGTCAGCCGCTGTTAATGCATTTAAAGTTATTAAACCTAATGAAGGTGCGCAATCAATAATTATATAATCATATAATCCTTTTATCTCTTTAAGAGCCTCTTTTAACATATACTCTCTATTATCTTTATCAACCAACTCAATTTCTATGGCTACTAAATCAATGTGTGAAGGAATAATGTCTACATTCGGAGAGTTTGTGCTAACAATGGTATCTTTAGCCTTTACTGTATGCTCTAATAATTGATAGGTACCATTCTTAACATTTTCTACATCGACTCCTAACCCTGAAGTAGCATTAGCCTGTGGATCAGCATCAATTAATAATATTTTTTGCTCTAATACGCCTAAGGCAGCTGCAAGATTAACAGTAGTCGTAGTTTTACCTACTCCGCCTTTTTGATTAGCAATAGCTATAATTTTTCCCATTAAAACATCATGATTTTAGAGGCTATAAAAATACAATTATTTATGAGTTTCTAAAATGAAGTTGTAAACAATACATCAACATAAAACCATCAAAAAATACTTGTGATTTTTTAGAAGTCTATATCATTTATATTTAAGTGTCTTATTCCTGATTTTCAGCATATAATATGGCTAAAAGGTATCGGTCATAAAGGTATTTTGTTTCCAATATTTCAAAAGTATTTAATATTGATTATGTCTTTTTAATTCTTTAACCCGACGACTGTTGCTTTGCATTTATATTCAAATTCGGCGTATTTCAGAAAACTTCTGGTTTGAATAATTAATCTTTTTTTAAATTATTAGCTCTATTTAATCTTATAAAATCGAAGGTTAATATAGGTCAACCAATTCTCAGCAGAATTTGAATTAAGATCAATTGAAAAATACGCTCTGATTGATAAAAATAAATATTTTATCAACCATTTCTTTTCTTCGATCTGATCATAGCTTCCAGCTGATCCCACATCTCTTGAGGTATTGCCTCTAACATATTAAATTCACCTGCTCCTTGCAGCCATTCACCGCCATCAATTGTAACAACCTCTCCATTTACATAAGCAGAAAAATCTGACATCAAATAAGCAGCCAAGTTCGCCAATTCTTGATGCTCACCCACTCTGCGTAAAGGAATTTTCTTTTTCATATCGAATTTATCCTTTAAATTCCCTGGCAATAATCTGTCCCAAGCACCTTTAGTAGGGAAAGGTCCTGGAGCAATAGCATTAAAACGGATACCATATTTAGCCCATTCAACAGCTAAAGATCTTGTCATCGCCAAAACGCCGGCCTTTGCTGTAGCCGATGGTACAACATAAGATGAACCTGTCCATGCATACGTTGTAACAATATTTAATACAGTAGCTTTTTCCTGTTTAGTGTTAATCCAGTGTTTTCCAAAAGCTAAAGTGCAATTTTTTGTTCCTTTTAAAACTATATCAATAATCGTATCAAATGCATTTGAAGACAAGCGTTCTGTTGGACTTATAAAATTACCTGCCGCATTATTCAAAAGTCCGTCAACTTTCCCATAAGCAGCCAAAGTAACTTTTAACATTGCCTCTACTTCCTCATAATTTCGAACATCACATTGAACCGGCAATACTTTACCTCCAGTTTTTTCTTCTAATTCAACTTTTACTTTTTCTAATTTTTCAATATTTCTTGACGTGATTGCAACCTTAGCACCTAACTCTAAAAAGTAAGTGGTCATCGCTTTGCCAAGTCCACTACCACCGCCAGTTATCACAATTACTTTATCATCTAAGCTCCCTTCTTTGAGCATTGGTTTTTGATATTGATTCATCTTATTATATTTTTTTATAAAAATATTGATTATTTATAATAATAAGCTTAGATATTTTTTATTTTTTTTCTTAGAAAAACTATTTGCTAAAAACAAAAGGATTTGTATATTTGCGCTCGATTTGAGCAATTGCTTTTTGCAAAACATTTAATACATAGAATAAAGAAGATTTTTAAAGATATTTATAATGAGTAAAAGAACATTTCAACCGTCAAAACGTAAAAGAAGAAATAAACATGGTTTCATGGAAAGAATGGCTAGTGCTAACGGTAGAAAAGT